>Ga0232067_100015_pt1 | contig 58549 bp, 57 predicted proteins | sample LAC_MetaT_11_FD_183954 | JGI IMG/M metagenome (GOLD analysis project Ga0232067, IMG submission 183954) | Metatranscriptome of anaerobic ammonium oxidizing microbial communities from anammox membrane bioreactor (MBR) in UC Berkley... | ecosystem: Engineered > Bioreactor > Anaerobic > Unclassified ...
ACTAAATATGCTACAAAATTTATTCATCCTTGAGCCCTCCTTTGGTTAATGAGTTTTACATACCAACTCTCTTATACCAAATCAGGGCTCTTCTTTAAAAACTTAATTTGGACAAGAGTGATTAAAAGTGTTGATAATTTCTTCGTCCGACATCTTTTCCACATCGAACTTTGCGAATATTGTCGTCAATAGTACCCTTCCATATTTTGGATTTATCATTTCCCCCCCGGTCTCCCTCTCCTCAATTCGCTGTGCTCATTCAACACCGTATAAACCATCTTTACGTTGTTTTATTTGTCAATTGGCTTAATTTTAAGCTGTCAGTATCAATTATTCCGATAAAGTCCTTCCCATTCGTCCTTCAAATCTTCGTAGACCTCACAATCTGACTTTTGTTCACATTCAGGGCAAAAGCCGTCGCAACTGTCACCTAGGTGGGCAAATCCAAGTTCTGTAAAAATCTTGTGGTGCTGATCAGGATCATTGTAGTATTTTTCAAATTTTTCCAGTATCTCATGAAAATGGTTTTCTAACGCCTCTTTTTCATGATTGTTCTTCATGCCTGAAAGTCCTCCATGACTACAGGGTTATAGAGATAAAAGAGCTACACGCTCACCGAACGAGCTGGAAAAAAACAAGGTGGGATAGGCCTTGCGCCTATCCCGGAGGCAAACCGAAAGGCATGGCCATAGCAGCGTAAAAATAGGTGCTGAAAATGACATAATGCTTTTTTGAGGCGCTATCACGTCTTTATAAATGGATAGTCAACCGGCATTTTACAGCTACACGTATTTATCAAAATATTTATTTCCGAGGGAATCGAATTTGTTCAATAGAATCAATTGAATTGTATCGTTGAAATCAATTGTGTCAAATGGAAAATGAAAATTAGTCTAAACTACTGGATTACTGTTTTTGCAGGAATGCCAACTTTCTTTTGTCGTTGACTACCGTAATGTTTTCATAAAATGGAGTGTTTTCTTTACATGGATGATTCTCAGTCTGGTGAGACTGATGGCTTTTTCTCTTTCTCATGCCCATGCAGGTATTACCAAGTCTTCCTTCCTGCTTTGTATTTCACAACAGGTTTTTCACAGATACTCATAAAATCATCTGCGAGACGCCTGCCGTCTTCAGCAATCTCTTTATAAATCTTTTCTGCATGTTCGACAACCTGCTGTTTTTTATAATCATTGATCATTATTGTGATTGCCTCTCTAATAACTTCGCTTCGATTCTTTTTCAATTCTTGTAATATCTTATCTGTTTCATAAAGAAATTCCTTTGGAACACTTATTCCCGGTTTTGTCACTGGCATTTTAGTGCCTACGGTTAATACTATGATGAATTGATTGTAAACCTGCGTAGAATACCGAAAGGAATACTATAGTGAACGCAAAAAGGAAGTTGTCATTGCGAGCGAAGCGAAGCAATCCAGGCACTGGAGATTGCTTCGGGCTGTCGCCTTCACAACGTATACTTATTACATTTACTATAAATTGCAAGTTCTGACGTATCTTAATACGATCGCACCTTATATCGATTCGAAGCTAAACCTCAGGTAAGAGTATATTAATCTGGGCGCCGGGGAAGTGGGGGAGATGGAGTATTTTTTCCCTTCCCCGTGCCCATGCGGGGATTAGCGAGAGTTTTGCTGTCCCCGAACGGATGGAAAGCTTGCCATTCCATTGATTGACAAATCGCCTCACGGCAGCAAGACCGTGACCCCGCCCCTTTTCTGCGTGTCGTGATACCCCGTGAAGCAATGCCTTTTCTATGGCTTCAATGTCATTTTCCAACGAAAACCTCTCTGATAAGGACATTCTAAAGCCTATTCCGAGGTCCATAACGGCAATTTTTACCACGTTCTTATTCAAATTCTGAAAATGATATTTCTGGATGCCTACGAATCCCTTATTTTCACTATGCTCAATAATGTTCTGGCATACCTCAGAAAGCGCCACGATAAAACCGTTGATTGCCCTTTCGTCGTAATGGAGATGCTTTTCAAGAATAGCATGGGCACGGTCTTTTACCTTCCCAGCGATAAAGTGGATATCGTCAGACTTTTCTATAGGTGTGATTTCAAGCAAAACGTCCGAGTGTGAACTCCTCAGATATCTTTCGGATATCGGAGGCCGAGGCGGCACAAGGGTGAAATAATCGTTAATAAATCTAAAGAAGTTCATCCTCTCAAGATATTTAATAACTTCTTCCGATTTAGGGAGATAAAGGGTCTTTTGGATACCAATGGACTTGAGAAGTTCTCCCGCCTCAAGGAGGCCAACCATACCATAAGGATCGATAAAGGTAACATCCTGAAGGTCAATTTCCTGCAACCCGCCATAAACGGCTTGCAGCACTTGCCCGAAGAAGTCTTCTGTGATTTGGATGGTTACTTGTTGGCTATGAATTGACACAATGGGTCATGAAAAAAGATTACAACGAGAATACTTGCATTCCCTGATAAGACACGAGGGACTATAGATTGCTTAGGTTACACAGATTTTCAATTATTTTCAAGATATGTTCTGATATAATGTTGCCATGCAAACTGCGGAAAATATATAAAACGGAACTACTTTTGTGGTGCGCTGGTATGGTGTCACACGCGGTAGGGAGTTTAACCGTATCGCTTTTGGAATACAGACAATCTATGAAATACCTGAGCCTCAATATCGAGAGGTAGTGGGAGCTCGTCTGGTTCAGTTGGCCAGGAAATTGATAGAACGGAATTTGTCCTCGATTAGTATTTGGCAGATTTTATCGTATCTAACTTTGCTGCGATTTTTCATGATCCAAGAATGTTATCGGTAATTGACGGTAAACATAGCGAACAGAAAGGAACGGTATTTTGTTGGTTGTAGTACATGCTTTCCAGCAGTTGGATGCCGGTTGTTGCAAAATTTGAGTTGTTTCTGCCCGAAACGCGTTGAAAAAACAATACAAGATAACCATAATGAATCACTAAGTAAGGAGAATTTCTCATGTCAAAAAGCTTGTGGAAAAAACGCAGAAAGACATTGCTGAAGATTGCAGAATTTTCTGCGGGTAATATTGTCGTTGGCGGCGTGCCAAAACCAGGCGCAGAAATTCCGTCACATATTGCCCTGATCGCAACCGATATTGTCATGTGCACAATAATTTACGAGGAGTACTTTAGCGAGAGGATCTCCGAGCATAGCATTCTTGAAATTCTCGGCAAATCGGGGATACTTCTCGTCGTGGCAGGTGGCGGGGGATATATGATTGCAAAAAGCGCAACAGGTCTCATTGCAGAGGTTAACAATTTTTTTGGTCCCATAGGCTGGATTGCCTCAGGAATTCTGGCTGCAGGAGGAACTGCCTTGCTGGGACTTGTCTGGATGACCGTTGTTGATTGGGCTTATCGTAAGCAAATAACGCTGAAAGAAGCCGTTTTTGCAATATCCCGAAGGGCATCAGCATGAGTGAATTAGAATTTTTTTTGTTCTGCTGGGTTTCAGGATGGTATGGACCCGCTTTGAATGCCATGCCTGCATTCACCACGAGAAGAGCGGACATCAATATTTCGCTGAGATTGTACCGTTAAGCGATTTCCTATAATTTTTTATCATACAATACAGGCAATATCCACACAGCGCCGTTCAGAAACTTTATCTCGGTAACGGTAATTGTTATTGTCATGATTCTGAGGCTATGAAAGATTTTCTCACTAGTTCTGATTTTTAAAGGTCATGCATCTCCATCCAGAAAGCCTTCTCGTATCGGGGAGACTTTTCCAACATCAGAGATTGAAGAGAGGATTGTTCGTGGATTGCTGCTTCATCCAAATTTAAATTTTACCGTGCGCTATCAACCTCAGATTTTTTTGCTCATGCGGATCCTTGCTTTCATAATAAATGACAAGGAACTTGTGTACGACATGGAAAAAAATAAATAATATGCCGAAGCAGGGAGTTGAACCCTGACCCCGTTGCCGGGACTAGACCCTGAATCTAGCGCGTCTGCCAATTCCGCCACTTCGGCTTGTAACAGATTTTAAAAAAAATGGATATGCAAGTCAAAGGAATTTTAGAAATTGACCTTGCATTAATCTTGACAATTTGTTACGATTTTTGCTCATTTTTTGGTTATTTGGCAAGTATTTATTCATTACCGTAAAAATGGAAATTATTGCAAAGAACAGGAAGGCGTTTTTCCAATATGAAATTCTGGAAAAGTTCGAGGCAGGTATTGTCCTTACCGGTACAGAGGTTAAATCCATACGAAATAGAGATGTGAGTATCAACGAGAGTTTTGCCCATATCGATAATGGAGAGATTTTTATTCATGAAATGCATATTGGACAGTATAAACAGGGAAATAGGCAAAATCATGAGCCGAAGAGAGTAAGAAAGCTCCTTTTGCATAAAAGAGAAATAAATAAAGTAATTGGGAAGGTTAAACAAAAAGGATATACGATGATTCCTTTGTCTCTCTATTTCAAGGAAGGTCGTGTAAAGGTGGAACTTGCTCTTGTGAGAGGAAAGACGACTATCGATAAACGGGATGACATTAAGAAACGCACCATTGAGAGAGAAATCCAGAGGGCTATGAAGTAAGATTTTTAAGTCTTTCTGGAAATCTGCTGGCTAAAGTGAAAGGAAGAGTATGCCTTCTGCAAGAATATTGATCGTAGAAGACGAACGTCAAATAGTAGATACTTTGAGAGATTTATTTGAGCAGAACGGTTACGAAACGGAAGTAGCCCTTAATAAACAAGTGGCAGTAACTATTCTTCAAGAAAGAAAAATGGACCTTGCGATCATTAGCACCATGGTTCAGGAGATTCCGGGTGTTGAAATTTTACATGAAGTAAGAAAAATAATTCCAAACATACCAATCATTGTAATGAGCAACCAAAAATCAAAACGCCTTGAATTATCTTTTTTAAAAGCTGGGGCAAATATTTTTGTTGTAAAGCCTTTAGAATCAATATTTATCTTGCGAACCATTGAGAATTTACTGAAAGCGTGCCTTACGCCATCTGTGACAAAAAAAACAAGGGCGTACTTGAAAAGTAAAAAATAATCACCTTCTAGTTGCTGAAATTTTTATGCGTTGTTGCAGACCCAAATTGAAAACATGTTTGAATACCTTTGCATTTCTCCTGGTTTTCTGTATGTTTTTTACCGACCTTTTAGACGCAAAGATAACGGACGCTAATGATTTAAAGAATCGCCTTCTGCCTTTTTTTAAAAATCCATCCCTGAAAAATGTGTCGTATGGTGTTAGTATTGTGTCTGTGAACAAAAATTCTTCCCTATTCAATTATCGGAATGATGATTTGTTCAGTGTTGCTTCGAACATGAAATTGCTTACGACATCTGCCGCATTAGCATATCTTGGACCTGATTTTGAATACAAAACGAGTATTGATGCCCGCGGTATAATAACAGCCGCAGGAGAGCTTCATGGGGACATCGTTATCAAGGGCAGCGGCGATCCGAATGTTTCCGGGCGGTTTTATGACGGCAATGTCTTTGCCATTCCTGAATCATGGGCTCAGGCTGTTAAAAGTAAAGGTATTCAGGTAATCACGGGGGATATTATAGCGGATGATAGTATTTTTGATCGCACATATACGAATCCAAATTGGCCGGAAAACCAATTGTCGCAGTGGTATTGTGCCCCAAGTTGCGGGTTATCATTTAACGATAACTGTGTCGATATCACCCTTGTTCCTGGTAAAAAACCAGGGGATGTCGTGAAGCTTTTTGTTGAGCCGCGCACGTCGTATTACACCATCTGCAATACCTGTGTTTATACCCAAAATAAGAAAGAGCATCTCTATTCTATTCAGAGAAAACCAGGGACGAACGAAATATTAATCAAGGGGAAGTTCTGGGTCAATTCAACTCCCGAAAAAACGTGGGTTAGTATTTACAATCCCGCCCTCTATCTTGCGACGGTCTTTAAAGAGATGCTGGAGAAAAATGGTATTGTAGTATACGGAACTGTCCGATTAATTAATGAAGGTGATTTTGCTGACTCTGATGTAACAAATATTGTACAAACTGCCTCTACCATGGAACAAACTATTCTGGTAACGAATAAACAAAGCCAGAATTTTTACGCCGAACAAATCATAAAAACCTTAGGCGCGCAGATAAAAGGCAGCGGAACTCTAAAAGCCGGGATAGAGGTGGTACAGGATTTTATGAGTAAAATAGGGTTTCAACCCGGCGAATATTATATTGATGATGGGTGTGGCTTATCAAAAGAGAATCGGCTTTCACCTAAGATGATAACCACTCTTCTCGCGTATATGAGTAAGCATCCGTACGGAAGGGTGTTGTGGGATTCTCTGCCCACCTCGGGAATAGATGGGGGATTGCGACGCCGGATGGGGATGCCAAAATACAAAAGTAAAATCCATGCAAAGACCGGATACATTGCGAGGACGTCTGCGCTTTCCGGATATGTTGATGCTGCAAATGGAGAGATCCTCGCATTTTCAATTCTCATGAATAATTTTAAAGATCTCAAAGTAGTTCAAAAGATACAGGATGATATTTGTCAGGCTCTGGTTGACTGTTATTAGTAAAAATCGTTATGAGTGAGCATATTAAAAAAGTATATTCTTTTTATTCCTGGATTTATGACGCCTTCTTTGGAAAAATTTTTGAACATGGACGATATGTCGCTTTCCACATGATGAATCCAAAAGCCAACGAAACCGTGCTTGAAGTTGGCGTAGGAACAGGATTATCGCTACCTCTCTATGCAAAAAATGTTAAGGTCGTTGGGATAGACATTAGCCAGGAAATGTTGGATAAGGCACAACGGAAAAAACAGTATTATAATTTATCCAATGTAAATCTCTACAACATGGACGCGTCATCCATGACTTTTGCAAGCAATACATTTGACAAAGTCATTGCCTCTCATGTTATCACAGTAGTGACTGATCCCTTGCGGACTTTAAACGAGATAAAGAGGGTATGTAAAAAGGATGGGGAAATTTTTATTTTAAATTATACTGGGTGTAACTATAAACTCATTGCCGCCTTCGAGAAATTTATTTCTCCTTTTAGAGACAGAGTCGGCTTAGGGAAGCATATTGATTTGAATGAACTACTGAGGTACGCCAACCTTCCGGTACTTAGCGAACAACGGGTCAACTTTCTGGAGATGTGCCGGCTTATAAAATGTAAAAATACTACAACTACTACACTTCCCAAGACAGCTAGCACTTTCTGCCAACACAGAGATAGTTAAATCCAAGTTTTTCCATTTCCTGCGGGTTATACATATTTCTTCCATCAATTATATTCGGAAGCCGTAAGAGACGTTTGACTTTTTTTAGATCAAGGTCCCTGAACTCATTCCATTCTGTTACAATAACCAATGCATCACATCCCGCAATGGTACTATAAGGATCGTTGCAGTATGTTATATCTTTTAAAATCTTCTTGGCAGTTTCCTGTGCCTCGGGGTCAAATGCCGTAATTTTCGCTCCCTCTTTCTGCAACTGGCGAATGATTGATATTGATGGTGCTTCACGCATATCATCTGTCTTTGGTTTAAAAGCCAATCCCCAGATAGCAATGCACTTCCCTTTTAAAACCGGTACCAGCTTCTTTATTTTGTGAATGAGAGAACGCTTCTGTTGTTCGTTTACCTCATCTACTGCAGTTAAAATTTTAGCGTCTACGTCATTTGCTTTCATGATTTGAACGAGGGCTTTAACGTCTTTTGGAAAACAGGAACCACCATAACCAACACCTGCCTGGAGAAAGCGATGTCCAATTCTGGAATCTAAGCCGATTCCCTTAGCAATTTCTTTTATATCTCCGCCTACTTTTTCGCAGAGTTGTGCCATCTCATTCATGAATGAAATACGAGTAGCAAGCATTGCATTGCTGGCATATTTTATTAATTCGGCGCTCCGAATGTCAGTAAACATAATGGGCTTATCCGTTCGGGAAATACCGCTATATATGGATGTCATGATATTCTTGGCTTTATCATTTTGCACACCAATAACAATTCTATCAGGATTGGTGAAATCCTTAATAGCCTCGCCTTCACGCATAAATTCAGGATTAGAAACAAGGTCATACTTAACAGGTTTGCTCTGGGTTGATTGTATTATCTTTCCGATTTTTTCTAAAGTGCCTATCGGTGCTGTACTCTTGTTCACGATAACTTTGTATCCGTTTATATATCGTCCAATATCCTTAGCGACAGAAAAAATGGCGGAGGTATCTGCGCAATTATGGGCGTCAGGGGGTGTTCCCACGGCAATAAAAATGACCTTGGATTTTTGAATGCCTTCTTTTAAGTTAGTTGAAAAGACAATCCTTTTTTCTCTTGCATTTCTATTGAGCATATCTTTCAATCCCGGTTCATAAATAGGGATAATTCCATGCTGCAGGTTCTGTATTTTGGCCATATCTACATCGATGCAAATGACATCATTTCCCATATCTGCCAGACAGATACCAGCAACAAGACCTACGTAACCACAGCCGATACAACAAATTTTCACATAACCCTCCGTACCAACAAAAGGACTTTCTTAAAAAAGAAAAAGCAGTAAAAAAAATAAATATTTATTAATTATTACTGCTTTTTAAAACTTCTAAGAAACACTTTAAGTTTATTGTAAAGGATTTTTTACCAACTTCGTTCGAAAAGCATTTGCAGTTTTTCCTATACGATATTCACCATCCACAGCTATAATTATTTCCTTAACCATGCTATTGGATGAAACATTTTCTGGTTCACCATCATTCAAAATGGCGTAGTACGATAAAGACCAATCTTTTATATCTCTATCCGGATCGACAAACAAAGATCCGATTTTTCTTGAAAGTTCGTTAACCTTTTCCGTAACAAAAATAAGACGAATGTTGTTAAAATTAATCAAACGTTCCTGGTACACCTTAGGGCATTGGAAAGCTGGTTTAAACTCAGGTACAAATTCCGCAACTTTTCCTAAAGGGATAGGATCGTTGAGAAATTTTATCGTGCATTCCTTAACCCGGAAAGTTTTTTGCCCATCAGACAGATCTTCGCCATAATAAAATCTATACTCGAGATCACGGCCATTTTTGTTAAGATAATAAAAATCATGAATTGTAACGTCATATAAAAATGTTGCCCTTAGGCTGTTTTCATCTTCCGGTTTCACTATCATATACCGACGGAATGGTTCCTCTTCACAGTACAAATAGCTAGGTTTCCCAAACCTTTCATTAATCTCTGCCTTCGTTGACCAAAGGATACCATCTTCGAGACTTTCGCTTGCATGAAGGTTATTCACTTGCAAAAGACATGCGCCAAACAAACTAAAAAGAGCAAACGCTAAATTTCTTTTCATAAAACTTTCATCCCTTTCTAAAATTATTTATCCAATACTTTCCAGATTGAACAGAAACTATTTCAAGACAATAAAAAACAAGACAGAAGTATATAACGATGTATAATATTTGTCAATTAAATAAATACACGGCTGCTTTCAGGTTTTTTTGTGTGTTTTCGTAGCCTTTGATTTCCTTTGATTTTATCAGCATTCTCAAGCCATACAGGGGAATCTATTTCTCGTTTCTTTTTATCAGTTTTGATATGTTTTTACGATTAGGTACGATGTAATTAGGGCCTGAACGAAAACCAGCCAAAGGCAGATAATACAAGAGAAAGAAGGCAAAAGAACCAAATAAAAGCATGGAATATATAAAGTAGGAAAGGTAAACTTACGGCGAAAAATGAGGATTTCGTTATTAGCGAGACGGGAAAAAGGACAAATATTCGATAGAAGATGAGAAAGAGACCTGTACTGAGTTAATCGAAGTAAGACTGATAAAGGGTGAGCGGATACCGGCAGGCGAGAAGGTATATTCGTTATCTGAGCCGCATACGGAGTGACTGTGCAAAGGGAAGTAAAACAAGCGGGTGGAATTGGGACATAATGTTCTGGCGGCAAGCGATCCATGGGGATTTATCATAGAGCATCAGGTTATTGAGAGCCAGGCGGAGGTGTTATTGACGATCCCCCTGTCGGACAGGTTATTGAATCGATTTGGAGACGATGCGATAGAGAGCATAAGTTTTGATAAAGGTTTTTGCAAACGGGAGAACAAGGAATTGCTCAGTTTGTATATACCGGAGGTAATCATGCCCAAGAAGGGCAAGAAGAACCAGGCGGAACAGACAGAGGAGTCGGGCAGGGCGTTTAAGAAGCTAAGACATAAGCATTCTGCGGTAGAATCGGACATCAATCGTTTGGAACATCACGGCCTGGATAGATGTCTGGACAAGGGGTTGCATGCATTTAAAAGGTATTGTGCACGGGGAATGGCGGCTGCGTATTTACACAGGCAGGGGAACGTGCTTCAGGAGAGACGCAAAAGAAGCACGAGAAGCCGCTTAAAAACTACAAGAAACAGCATGACAAGGGAGATACTATCTCCAGACAAGTCTAAAATGAAGGGAAATGAGTAAGAAATACTTATTTCTGCCAGAAGTCTAACATCAAATTTTACGAAAAGATTTTAGTAAGCGTAAAAACGCCCTGATGCTTTTCAAAAAAAGGATGTTTTCGTTCAGACACGAAATACCTCTGCCCATTCAACGACGGTTGTTGTGATAAAGTATGGATAACCGGAATAGTTCCACCGGTTTCTTAGTCCCATAGTACCTCCTGTTGTTATTCCTCGCGCAGTCAGGAACGACCTCCTGACTGTAACCGTGCCGCAACCGTATCGGGGGCAAGGTGGCAGGAGTTTTCCCACAACCCGTGCTGTCGGGAGTTTCCTCCTGACAAGCAACTTAACCTGTGTGTGCTATTGTATAAAAGGCATATGGGGGAAAAAAATTGAATTCCCTTGAATGCTTTAAAATTACTTGTAAAATAAAAGCAATTAAAAAGGCCTTGGAATGTATCACTTAATAATAAGATACACATTAAGTATATTCAAAACTTTCGGAGGCATACTAAACCTATGCTTGACATCAATTTTATCAGGAACAACCCAGAGAAGGTAAAACAAGCGATCGCCCACAAGCAGGAAAATGCCGCCAGCGTAGACCAGCTCCTGGAGCTTGACACACAACGCAGGTCTCTGATTCATACCTGTGAACAGTTGAAAAGCAGGCGGAACGAGAAATCGAAAGAGGTCAGTGAACTAAAAAAAAGGGGACACGATGCCTCCGGCATCATCGGGGAAACAAAAAAGATCGGCGATGAAATAAAATCTTTCGAGGAAAAGCTTAATGGACTGGAACCACAGATCCAAAACTTGCTCCTTCGCATCCCCAATATTCCTGCTGCGGACGTGCCTATTGGCAAAGACGCCAATGATAATGTCGTTGTTAAGACCTGGGGACAACGAAAGATCTTTGATTTTACCCCTTTGCCGCACTGGGAGTTGGGTCATATGCTAAATATCCTGGACCTGGAACGGTCATCCAAGATTACAGGTTCAGGTTTTATCCTTCTGAAAGGACCAGGCGCAAAACTTGAACGCGCCTTATTTTGTTTTATGCTGGACCTCCACACCCGGGAACACGGTTATACGGAATTGTTTCCCCCGTTTCTCGTTAACCGCACATCTATGACAGGCACAGGGCAGCTACCAAAGCTGGAGGAGGATATGTACCGCACTTCACCAGACGACCTCTTCCTCGTTCCCACGGCAGAAGTCCCGGTTACCAACATCCACCGTGATGAGATCCTCCCATACAAAGATCTTCCCGTTTATTACACCGCCTATACCCCCTGTTTCCGGCGCGAGGCGGGTTCTTACGGCAAAGATACGAGGGGCATTATCCGCGTCCATCAATTCAACAAGGTGGAATTAGTCAAGCTTGTAAGACCTGAAACTTCTTACGACGAGCTTGAATCGCTGCTCGGCAATGCGGAAAAGGTGCTTCAACTTCTGGGTCTTGAATACCGGGTGGTAAAACTCTCTACCGGAGATATGAGCTTTGCGGCTGCAAAATGCTATGACATTGAGGTCTGGGCGCCGGGGGCAGACAAGTTTCTAGAAGTTTCTTCCTGCAGCAATTTTGAAGACTTCCAGGCACGACGCATGAACATTCGTTTTCGGGATGAAGACGGAAAATTGCGGTTTGTACACACTTTAAATGGTTCAGGATTGGCGTTACCAAGAACGGTTATTGCAATCCTTGAAACCTACCAGAATAAGGATGGTTCTATTACAATACCCGACGTCCTCCAGCCATATATGGGAGGAATCAAAATCATTGCCAGACAAGAATAAATCTGTCTATCTAAAGAAGCCGATTCATAAAAAAAGATTCTCTATTGTCATTCCAATGTGTAGCGTTTCCCAAACATTTCAATACTGAACCACTTCCCCTCCGAACTAATAAGCAATCTGCCTTTACCGGTAATAAGCAGGAACAATATAAGGAGCGGAAAGAAGACGGGAAGTGCAATAATAAGGATGAACAGAGTTACAAAGACCGCAGGTATCAATGCAATGAGCGCTATTGCCATTAAAGGGAAAACGAGCATACAGACAATGACGAGGATGCTTAAAGGAAATATCAATACCGGCGGCAGAACGAATATCGACAATACACCCCAGAATCCCTTTACGAAAAAACCAGAGATCTTTCTGTCGCCTACGATTACTCCTCCGTGTATATATCTCTCAAATTCCACTCCTGACTCACGGTCTTTACCTTCCGGTGGTTGTTCAGGATCGGGCTCTTTATTCTTTGGCTGTTCTTTTGTCAGAGGTTCTTCTCCGGATGATTCCGGTGGAATACCCAGACGGATTTCTTCAGGAACGACTTCTTTCTGAAGACTTTCTTCTGATCCCTTTTTCTTCCATTTTCTTTTCCATATTGCCATGGTAAAATCGCGTTATCCTTTGGAATTACCGCTCCTCACATAGACTTGCAATGGCCTGGGCTGCAATAGCTTCACCGCGACCAATAGCATCAACACCTTCCATCGTTGTCGCCTTAATGTTAACCCTGCTAACATCTATACAGAGCCACTCCGCAATATTTTTTTTCATCTCAATTTTTTTTTGTCCAAGCTTCGGCCTTTGGGCAAGGATCGTTACGTCCACATTATTAATCAGACAGCGGCGTTCTTTCAAAAGGTCAACAACTCTCAAAAGAAATACCTTACTGGAGACACCTTTCCATCTCGGGTCAGTATCAGGGAAGTGCTCACCAATATCACCAAGTGCCGCCGCTCCGAGTAACGCATCGCAAATGGCATGAAGCACGACATCAGCATCAGAATGACCAAGCAATCCCAGCGGGTACTGGAGCTCAACCCCGCCTAACACCAACTTACGATTTTCAACAAGTCTATGAATATCGTATCCTATCCCGAATAGCATCTGATCTTTGTTGAATAACGGTTTTCCACTTTCATTAACCCAAACCACTTTTTCGCATGAGACTCTTCACATTTTCCAGCAAGGCGTTTACCTCAGACACCTGACGCACCGTCTCTTCACGTTCTGTCCATCGGAGATCGCGGTATGATGAAATATTGTTACTAATATCTTCTATCACGCGATCGATCGCCTTATTAACCTCAAATTTCATAAACTCTACAAACCGTTCACAGATTGCGTCGGTACGTTTGGTAAATTCGTTACGGAACGACTTCCTTCTTTGAGGAAAAATAGCAAACCCAATACATGCCAGCGCCACGGCTATTCCAATGGGTACCGGAGGTGGTATAAGCCATGAGAGCACCATGGTAACCGCAACTCCAATACCAATGGCAAACACTTCCATCGTCAAAAAGCCAATAAACCCAGCCTGAACCGAACTGTTTAATTTCTCTGCTTCACGTTCAATATCCAGCTCTCTGAATTCCCGGGAACGCGCCTTTAAGGCAACTTCAATTTCATGCTTCCGGTCATCATAGTGCCGTTCCACAGGTCCATCAAGGATACTCCCTGCCCTGCGGTCGTACCCAACTTCCCTTTCGACATGATCACGCGCCAAATCCCATAATGCACGGCTATTTCTCGAAACGTAGTCCATCATATCGTCGACAATCCGGTCCAGATCTGTTTGCGGATTTAACAGTCCGTATACTTCTTTTTTAAACCGTACGTCAATCTTTTCCCGTCCTACCTTGGAAAGAACTACGGACTTCATCGTAACGTAGGAGTCCAGGAAGTTGTCCAGTTTCTCTTTTAAGCGCGAGAATACTAGTTTAATTTCGTCCCGATATTTCAGGGTATACTCTTGCATATCCTGCTTTTTATTCTTCAGCCGCGTCTCAAACCGCTCGATACTTTTAATGTCGGTGTTGCACTTATTGACCTTCTCACTGAGATTTTGATGCAGATCATGAAACACATTGTGAAGGTATTTTAACGGGCTCACCAGTTTAAAGTCGATCTTCGTATCGAGATCAAGTTTATCAAAGATAAAGGCTTCGACCTCCTTGATCCTGCTTTTTTCCAGCAGAAGCATATCATTTTCCACCTTAGCCTTGTATGCCTCTTTTGCAGATACCAATAAAATCTTTGGTTCAAAACCGAGCAGCCGGTAACAATTCTTTTCCAGAAACGATACAATCTCATTAAGTTCTTCGGGAGTCTTTAAGTCGATCTTGTTCAGAACAAACAACACCTTTCGCCCCCATTTTCCCTTTAAAAATTGCAGAAATTGTCGCTCACTCTCGGTAAAGGGATGATCCGATGAAGTTATAAAGAGTACCAGTTCCGCCCTGTGAACAAAACTTTCTGTTAATGCAGCATGCTCGACAATAATTGAATTCGTCCCGGGGGTATCAACAAGGGTAATGTTTTTCAATGCTTCCATCGGATAGGTCGCCTGACACAAATGATCGCTCACCTCCCTGATTTCCACCTTCTCACCATACGTCAACAGGGTGATTCGATTGGTCGTTGGCGTCGGGCCATCCTGCAGGACGTGCTCACCACACATTGCATTGATAAAACTGGATTTCCCCGAGTTGTATTCACCGGCTACCAAAAGATAAAAAGGCTCTTCCAACTGGGTGCGCATTTCAACAATCTTTTTCTCCATCTCAGAGGCGCCAATTCGTTCAAAAAACTTCTTCGAGTTGTCAAGGAGGTTTACCACCTCCGGGAAAATATCTCTATGTTTTGCTTTTGCTGTTATCGTTAACATAAAAACAAACTAACCGAATATAAAATATTGATCATAGACGCGGGAACATTCTAATTAGGTAGATTTTAAAAGACAATAATCCAATAATTTTTTACCCATCCCTAACCCTTCCCGGGAAGGTAATTACAAAGACTCCTCTCAGACGGGGAATTAAGGAAATAAAGATGGCACAGGGAAAAATCTTAAAATTCCCATGCATTCAATATAAGTCACGATGTTAACAGTTTTTGTAATGCAAGTCAAACTTTTCTTTTAACCGCCAAAGGCAATAACTTCCATCTCCACGCCGGCGTCCCTCGGCAATCTTGCCGCCTGAACTGCGGATCTGGCCGGAGGTTTATGAGGGAAAAATTCCAGATAAACAGCATTCATTGCCGCATAGTCATTCAGATCTTTCATAAAAACAGTCGTCTTTACTACTTTATCCAGTGATGAACCCGCAGCTTCCAGGATCTGTTTCACATTCTCCAATACCTGCCGTGTCTGAACCTTGATATCCCCTTGCACGATTTCGCCTGTTGCAGGGAGTAAGGGGATTTGTCCAGATAGAAACACCATATTTCCCATCCTGATTGCCTGAGAATATGGCCCAATTGCTGCAGGGGCATTATTCGTAGAAATGACCACCTTTTCCATTTCTGCCTCCTTTTGAAGAGATTTTTCCAAAAAAAACGATTCAACCAGAAATAATTATTGTAGCCTTTCTGGCAAACTGAGGTCAAGCATTTCCCGGAGATCCTGCCGGTTTTTCCAGTCTCTGCCGGATGCCCAGCCCGCTCTTGCATTTTTTGTCTTTTAACAGTATCATCACCCTATCTTTAGAAACCATCGCAAAACGAAGTAAAAGTTTATATCAGTACATCATCTGAAAGGCTTACGTTAACAACATTTTGTACGAATTGTAAAAACAACATGGCTATATTCTCTTTAAAAGACAAAGAAGGATGGAAGAATGGAAGCAAGATTCTCCTCCTAGCAGGTTTGCTGTGGTCAGTTTTTTCATTTCGTCTTTACGCGAATGATATAATTGTTACCGTAGACAGATTTACAGATATCGAAAATAAAGCCCCCGTGCGTTTTTCAATCTGCAACGGTAATGAATGTCACAAAAAAAAAGACGAAGGTTATGCGGAAATAGAGGCGCACCTCATCGAACAAAAGGAATACTTCAGGAGATACAAGATTCAAAATATCGCACCAGGAGAATACTCGCTTTCAGCCTATCACGATCTTAATAACAATGGCAAATTAGATCGCAGCGCCGTCCTGGGAATACCGAAGGAACCGATCGGTTTTTCAGCGCTTGACATACCTAAAATGCAGCGATATCCAAAATGGGATGAGATTAAATTTGAAGTAAGAAAACAGGAAACATCCGTTAATGTTCATCTGATACACAGATTCGGGTTGTAAAGGGGTGTCCCCATTTATCGAGGGCAAACGATACCTGGCTAGTCTGGCGTAAAGGAATTACAAACTGATACTTTTCAGTATTCCATTAACTCAGAATCCGCTGAATTTTTTTGTTCTATCATCGCAGGGTTTTGTATATAATGGGATTTTGTATTCTCTATACGTATAAAATCGGGCTGTCTGTAGCGGTGACCTTAAGCTTCCCTCTTTTGGTAGATCAACCGTCCCCGTTTGTCATGATGGTATTAACCGGGGACGGTTGATCTATCTACGGGCCTGGGAGGGGGTGTCAGTATTTTACACACCCGTGATTCACCTATTCCTAAAGGGGAATCATGGGTATGTGCCCTCTTTGGAAAAGGGAAACTACCCGTCTGAAATTCCATGATATCACGTTATATCTTCGGCTACAGGGTGGCATGGACAAACTTGTTTGTCCATGTTGTTTGAATATACTCACGGATTTGGAATATATCACACTGACAAACAAAGTTTGTCAGTGCCACCCTGTTACCCGCTTAAATAAAATGGAAATTCCCATATAATTAAATTACTTTTACTGATAAGCAGAATAACAACAGAGCGAGGAATCGAATCCATGTATAAACTTGTAGTGGTGAGACACGGAGAAAGCATTTGGAACAGGGATAATTTATTTACCGGCTGGACCGACGTTGACCTTTCAGAAAAAGGCGTTGAAGAAGCCAAACAGGCCGGAAAAACTCTTAAGAAGGAGGGATATGCCTTTGATATTGCCTTTACCTCCGTGCTCAAACGGGCAATACGCACGCTGTGGATTATTCTGGATGAAATGGACCTTATGTGGGTGCCGGTAACAAGGGACTGGCGGTTGAATGAGCGGCATTACGGCGCCCTGCAGGGACTTAACAAAGCAGAAACAACGGAAAAGTATGGAGAACAACAGGTTAAACTCTGGAGACGCAGCTATGATATTCGCCCCCCTGCACTGGAGTTGCACGATCCACGGAGCCCGGCATTTGACCAGCGTTATAAAGAACTGGCAAAGGGACATATCCCTTTCACGGAATGCCTGAAAGATACCGTAGCACGGTTTCTTCCCTGCTGGCATGAAGTGATTGCACCCACAATTCGTTCAGGAAAGAGAGTGATTATCTCTGCTCATGGCAACAGCCTCAGGGCATTAGTAAAATACCTGGACAATATTTCTGATAAAGATATTGTTGAACTCAACATCCCTACCGGCATTCCGCTGGTTTACGAGCTTGAGGACAATCTAACCCCCCTGCGCAGTTACTACCTCGGAGATCCGGAGACGGTAAAACGGGCTACTCAGGCCGTTGCCAATCAGTTGAAAAAAACAAAATGAAACGTTCTGTCGTAACAAGTATCAGTATCATATCGATCATCACAATGGTTTTCGGAGGTAACGTATTTCCTGAAGGAAGTCAGCAAGCCGGGATCCGGGAATTATCCAAAGACATCAATAACTGCAGTCTGAGCAAAGAAGAAAACGATGGTAGTTATCAGGAAAACTTCTCAATTGACTTTTCAGACTATTTTGAAGGTTCCGTCAAAAGATGGCTAGCGTCGAAGGGATTTTGTTTTAATGGCGGAATACGAGACAACAGAATAATTGAATTATCCGCAAATAAACAGGCACTGTCGGTTAGGACGAAACAACCCGGCCGAGTATTTATTTTCAACGACTCCGTCGATCTTAAAGAATTTTCGGTGGTAAGAATCGAATGGGGAATTATTCAATACCCAAAAGATGCCTCCTATGAGAAGAAAATTAACAATGAGGCATTGATGGTCTATATCTTTTTTGGCGATGTTAAAATGCCCAGTGGATGTTTTTTAGTACCGGACAGTCCCTATTTCATCGGTCTGTTTCTTAGCAAAGAGGACCAAATTAACAAGCCTTACACGGGGAGATATTTTAAAGAAGGAGGCCGTTTTGTTTGTTTAGGAAACCCTGAACCCAGAGATACGGTAATTTCAGAATTTGATTTGTACCGTGCGTTTCAATCCTATTTCAATGATGCAGTCCCTCCAATATCAGGGATTAGTCTCGAAGTTGATACCTCTTCATCGAAAGACGAAGGAAAAGCCGAGGCATTTATTAAACGCATCGAATTCCGCGGTAAATAGTCCGGATATAAACCCCATTATTCCTTTATAAATCCATAAATCCCTATAAAGGAGAACGCAGGTATGGCAAAGATTATTTCATGTATTAACTACAAAGGTGGCGTTGGTAAGACAACCACTACCTATCATATCGGATGCGCTCTGACCCTCTTCCACAACAAAAAGGTATTACTTATCGATGTCGATCCTCAAACCAACCTGACCTTTCTCTGCACCCTGCCCGAACGGTGGGAAGTATTCAAAAAGGAAAACGGAACAATTGCACAACTCTTTGAGTCGTATTTAAAAGATTCTTTTGATCCTTACCCGATTGAAAATATTATATGGAAATCCCCTGTTGAATTACCCTCAAAGAGCAAGGGTGCAAAAGATGTCGTGAAAAACCTTGACCTGATTCCTTCAGATATTGCCCTGCTGGGCGTTGACATTGAATTGGCATCTAAAACATGGAGGAAGATAGAATCAGGTTTTTATCGGGAGCAGCTCCAGATCCTCAACCGGACAATCAAAGGGATGAAAGGGTTGTTTGGCATTGATACTTCCGGTGATGTGCGAGACGCCCTTCTTTACCTGGAACAGCGCCATATCCTGAAAAATGCCATTCACAGGATAAAAGACAACTATGATTACATCCTCATTGACTGCCCACCCAATCTCTATCTGGTGACTCAAAATGCACTCGCTGCAAGCGATGCCTATGTCATAACGACCATACCGGACCACATGTCAACCATAGGAATAAATATACTCATCAAAAAAATCAGAGAACTCCATGATACGATGAATCACAAATGCCGGTTAACAAACGCAGAAACAGATGACATATCCCTGAAAGGAATAGTATTTACCATGGTGCGTACCGCCGGGCAGAGCATTGTCAGCACCCATAAGGACAAAATGAACGAACTCCGGAGGGACTATAGTAACATATGCTTTGAAAGTTCTGTTTCATGGGGTACGGGTTATACCGAGGCCTCTGCGCTGGCGGTTCCCGTGTTTGCAATGAGTGACGAAAATGCAGTGCGTGTAGCAGAACAATACAAAAAAGTAACGAAGGAATTTTTAGAGAAAGTCGATGGCAATTACCATGGCTAAAAGGGCAAAAAAACCCGATCTGATTGACACCGTCACAAAAGTAAAAGAATGCCTGTCAATACTTCCCGGAGAGGAAGACCGGCAAAGAATGGCACGCCTTATTTCTGAGACAATACAAGAGCTGGAGCTGTTGCGGGAAGGCATTGGCCGTTTTCCCGACGCATCTGAAACGCATCAGGTATCGCACGCCATTCATACCCTGGTATCATTCTTTGATACCCTGAAAGACAAGCCCCTCCTTGCCGAACTACTCCTTCCGAAAACGGCCAAACCCGGAAAAACCCGAAAGAGTGCCGTTGACGTTCAAGCTTTACAAAGTCAGTTAGAGGCATTACCCACGGAGAAGATCATAGAAGAACTCACAAAACACAAAAAGGACGTCCTTGTCGAGTTATCAGCCAGGATGAATATAACGGTAAATAAAAAACTGACAAAAGACGCCCTGGCAGACAGGATCTTCAAGCTGGGTTTTGCAAATAAGAGAGGCTACGACCTGTTAAGCGGCAAGCAGGCAGAATAATCACAGCGTCCATTGTGAAGAAAGCACATCCACAAACCGGGCAAGGGCAAGATCATTAACCAAAAGTAAAGAGTACCGGCAATTTTTTCAATCATTTCTGAATACCTCCTTGCAAGACGATACACGAGAGAAGTATTCTCCTTGCCGCCTATATTATTAAATAAGATAACAATTAGCTGGTATTTACGAGGTACTACGGTAAATTTGGGACAAAAGATGTAGCCTCTATTTTCGCCAAACTGCTTTTGTATTCAAAATCTCTGATTGACAATTGTTGGTGGATTAATGATCTCAGCTGCTTTGCAAGATTTCAGGCAATATTTAATAAATTGACCATTATTAAGTAAGTAAAGTGGGTTTGTTGGGGATTTCTTCATAGGCCAAATACCAATTTCAAAGCCTCTTTTGCTTTCAATACATCATCTTCTCTAATAACACCCAATTTCCTTATCAATTTCTTTTCCAATCCCTCATACAGAAAATATTACCCTTTGAAAATTGAATCAAGATGATATTGGAGAAAATCTTTTTTTGGATGATATTTTTTAGGAAGCGATAATTTAGTTCCAGACAAACGAGAAAAGTATTTTGAATAATAATCTTCATTTTCTTTTTTCTTCAAAGCTGCCGAAATTAAGATTTCATACTTTTCCGTGATAGCGATATATCCTTTATCAAATGCCTTGTCATATAAAGCACAAAAACAAATTCCGTTTTCCGGATTTAATCTTTCTTCTTCATTTTTCGACCAGGGAATAATGTGACTTGCTACAAGCAAGTCTGGAATATCAATTCCTGTAATTGCACATTTTCCTGAATAGTTTGCAATAACTACTTGCCTGAAAAAATATTGATTAATTCTTGTTTTTACTTCTCTGATTTTATTTTCGCCTTTCAGGTCTTTAGTGTCGTAAAGAATTTCAGAAAACTTTGTTTCTATTGTCATGTTTTCTTTTTCTGCTAAAATCTTTTCACTTTCAAAAACCAGCTTATCCTTATCGTTGATAAATTCATTCCAGATAGGTTCAACTTGTTTTCTTCCACCTGACATCCCTTTAACTCCTCTTTGTTGATGATAAGGGTCAATATGTGCAAAATTTGTCAGGCGAATTGCAACTGAATCTGGTGTTCTTCCAATAATGTTAGCTAAATGAATAACCTCTGGAGTACGACTGTGCATTTTACCAAATGGTAATTTCAGGTAAAGATTAAAAGCAAGTATTAGCTCATCCCTTGTCCAAAGATTTGTTGCCATATTTTTAAATGTTATTTTGATTTTTCATTTAGCCATCGTTGATATTCTTCTTCTGTAATTTCATAAGAAGTCTCTTAGTAGAATACTTTGTAAACTGCTGGATACATTGTTTTGCCTTTGTATTCTTCAACACAATACCTTCCATTATTACCTCTTAAAACAATCGTAATATTTTCTTCTTTCTTCTCTTTTAAAATTCTCCTTTGTTGTGATGCTTCGAAATTGTATCTGTACTCAATTTTGCAATTCTATTCAGTCAAGCATTTTTTCAATAATTCTGTCATGTAAAAAACTATGCTGCAAATTCTCGAGGAATAAGAGGCGGTGCAGCATTGACGATCTGTCTATAATCGAGAGTTCGGTTTTGTCCCTCTTTAATTACTTCAAAATAATAATCGTCAGGGATGATTGAAGCCTGGCAGCTTCCCAAACTGAGATTGAACGATTCTGTTCTATATCAGGATGAATGTAATAATGACCGTCTTTAGCAATATGCGCAACAACTGTTTGTGAGCATGGCACATCATCAGCCACAACCTTGAATCTGTCGAGGAAAGTATGCCTGTTTTTATGAGTTTTAAGCCTTTCAGGAAGATCGTTGTAATCAAGTCTTTCTTTGCTTCTTTTCCATTTTCTTACAGCAATACGATAAATTTCTTTATCCTGCTCTGTGTGCGGCCTTGCAATGTGTTGCGTCAGGACGTCAAGACCATTTCTTATTCTTGCAAAGCGCAGATAATCATTGATTCCTTCAGCGTATTCATAATATTTATCTTTGCCTTTCCCGTCACTTAATTTCGGTAAGTCATTAAAAATATTCCCAACCTTATATTCAACCCTGCTTTGACATTTTAGTTGGTCAAACGAAAAATTTATATCCTTTTTCCATCCAATAATGATTATCCTTTTTCTGTTTTGAAGCACACCAAATTCATTCGCATTTACAATAAATGGTTCAACTATATATCCAAAACTCTTAAAATCTGCCTGAATATTCTTGAAATATTTCCCTTTTTCTGCTGAAAGCAATCCTGGTACATTCTCAAAAACAAACAGTTTTGGCCTGTATTTTTTCAGAAATATTCCATACTGAACGTACAGATGGTTTCTTGGGTCATCCCGCATTACGTTCCTGTCTCTTGCACGTCCTGCTAAAGAATATGCCTGGCACGAGGGCCCCCCTATAATCACATCTATATCTTTCTTGCCGGTAAGCCTCCCTATTGTCTGGAAAATCTTAGAGTTGTTTTCATTACCAATAGAAAGATTAATTACAGATTCCAGAATACAAGAAGGGATATTTGAATAAAGTTGTTCTCTGTTTATTTCTCCTTTAAGGTATTTGATGTAAATATCCAACTTGTTATTCTCTTTGAGATAATAATAGGAAAGCCTTGTTTTTAAAGTAAAACACGCGGCATTATCCACCTCAACAAATGCCACAGGTTTAAAACCGGCCCTTTTAAATCCTTCTGCAAAACCGCCTGCACCTGCAAATAAATCGATAAATCTCATTTCGTTAATTTCGTTGCCAACTGATTCAGCGTTTTTTCCCTATTCCCGGTTCTTAATTTGCACTCAAACACGGTTAAGATTTTCCAGCCGAGTTTTTTTAATTTCCTGAAGTTTTCGTTATCAAGCTGCTTATTCCGGTTAATTTTCTCAAGCCACCATTTTCTGCGGGTTTTGGGGATTACAAAATATTTACACCCCTCATGCCCATGCCAGAAACAACCGTGAACAAATATAACCGTTTTATATTTTGGGAAAACAAGGTCTGGCTTGCCAGGCAACGTTTTATCATGGAGTTTATATCTCAGACCATTCCCAAAAAGGAATTTTCTGACCATGATTTCTGGTTTTGTATCCCTACTCCTGATCATGGACATGTTATAACTTCTCGTTTTCCTGTTGTGAACATCTGTCATAAATTTATCATTTAAAAACATCTCATTATTCATGCAACCCGTTACAGTTCATCTTCCTCTATTTGTGCAATTTTCATGATCGCTCTTAATAAACCAATTTTTAAATCTTTATCACCATGAACAGGAACGCTTATTCTTTCTCTTCTTTCCGGTTTCATATAAACATGATGGCTTCCCCGTATGGTTTTCAAGCACCAACCCTTCTTTTCCAATATTTTGCACAAATTCTTACCAGAAATGCTTTTCATACCGCAATTTCCAATACCTTGTCCTCTGGTTTTAATTCGATCTTTTCTGTATCAACCGAAAGACATGCCTCAATTGCTTCATAGATATTCTGTAATAACTCTTCCCATGTATCGCCCTGTGTAAAACAGCCTGGAATGGCAGGCACTTCAGCCCAGTAACCACCTTCTTCTGCCTTATGAACAACAACTTTGAGTTTCATATGGTATTCCTTTATCTAAAAATATTTTCTTGATTAATCAGTTATTTTCTCTCTCTTTGTGGCTCCTTTTGAAAGTTTTAATAACTCTTCATATATAATTTTGGAGATTTTAAAACCGTACTTTAAATAAGATTAATGGTGATGTATTAGCAACCCATCGCCTATTCATGAGATATTTCTTCTTTTATTTCTTCAACTGTATACTGAAACGGAGAGACGCCAAATTTCCCCAGCAAAAATATAAATTCAGCGCGTGTGAGACCTGCTATTTCTGCTGCCTTTTCCTGTGATATTATTCCCATTTCATACCATTTAACTGCTGCTGCAAGTCTTAATTCCTTAGCGAACTCGGAAGGCTCTTTTCCGGAGGGCCGAAAATGCCCCTTCTGGTATATCAAGTTTTAACACTATTGACATTTATTCGCCTCCCTTTTAACTTATAAACTTCGTTAACTATCTTTAACATTATGAATTACCTCCTCTATTGCCTTATGATAAGCATCTAAAGCGCTTCTACGGTCTGGTTTTCCAGATAGTGTTTATCGTGGAGTTTATATCAGAATCCGTTTCCAAAAAGGAATTTTCTGACGATGATTTCGGGGCTTTGCGTCCCTGCTCCGGATCATGGATATATTATAACTTCTCGTTTTCCTGTTGTGAACGTCTGCCATATAGCTTTTTTATTGTCAAAGTAGTGCATTCATGAATCTACTTCACTGACGAATCTTCAATAAAAATCGCGTGACGCTGCTCCTGATTTTTTTCTGCCGTCCCGTTACCTTTGTATCAAAAAAACACGGCGCTGACAAAGCCAATCAAAGCGCCAAAAACCCCGCCCCATACGACCAGCCAGCCTAAGTGTGCACGCATCATTTCCTCTACGATTTCCTTTACCCGCTGCGGGGTAAGTTCATTTACGGTAGTATCCACCATGGCGCCAATTTTTGACCTGAAGGTTTCAAAATCGGTTTCCTTCTGCAGAATTGAGGCAACGTCAATATTTCGCAAAATTTCAGCGGTCTTTCTCTCAAATTCCTTCTTAAAAGGTTCACGCAAGGGAATAATGGCCTTTTCTCCTCCAAACAGGATAAATATACCACCGAAAGATGAATTTTTAATCACCGCCACAAGACCACTAAACACATCATCAAAATCAATCTTATCCAAAACCATCTCTGGTTGTATCGTATGAGGAAGCGTATTTTGGGTAACCTTCACAAAATTTTCTTTGGTAAAAAAATTTTCCATGATCAGAGAACGAATACTCTGTTTAAATTGATCAAACCTCAGGGTGACAATGCCGGAGCCGTAGAGTCCTGGTATCCTTTCAAACAACATGTAGACGGCCAGCCAGTTGGTTAATGCGCCCGACAAGGCAAAAAGGCTGGCCAGCATAATAGCGTTTCTGCCAAAAAATCCGGGTATTTCATAAGAAATCCCAAATACCACAGCGGCAATAACATTGGTCATGAAACTTTTATTCATAAAGACCCTGTTCCTCAGGAAATCCATCCATGCGGTTTCTTCACGAAATACCCCCGGTGGTAGTTTGTACGAAATTGATTCCGATTTTTCTTTTGTTATCATTTTAACAACCCCTGTTCTGCAAAGTTTGCCTGTTATCGTAATTATCTTGCCGGCATAATACCATGAAATCACCAGGATAAGCATAAATCCGCACAACATACCGGTTTTTCATATGAATGAATTATATCTTACGTTCTGCTTGACAGACAAGACCATTTTATCATCAGGCACGCCTCGGATTATGAATGAATCTCCGTTTACACTACCCTGTCATCATGATTTAAAGAAGGTTATAATCAAAAAAGGTTGCAATTTTTTTAAATTTTGTTTTTAATATCTGATCGCGGGTAAAAGGCGATTATCTGTCACCCATCATTCGCTCCCCGTAGAAACAAATAGTTCATAACCATTTAATACCATGATTAGGAAAAGAAAGGAATAGCATATGAGTTTATTCCGGAAAAATACGGATGAGGCAAAAATAAACGATGGGGCAAAAGGTGTGTCTGAAACAAAAAGAGAACTTAGAAAGGAGAGTAAAATGGCTGAGGAAAAAGCGGCAACCCTGACGCAGGATGTTGAAATCAAAGGTACTATCAAGTTTAGCAATGCCATGAAAATCGATGGAAAGTTTGAAGGGGAAATGTTGACGGAAGAGGGAGAATTATTTATTGGTAAAACGGGCAGTGTTAAAGCAAACGTTAAGGTAAAAAATGCCGTTATTGAAGGTCGTATGGATGGAAATGTTACTGCAACAGAAAAAGTTGAGCTCAAGGAAAAGGCGCATCTTGTTGGCGATCTGAAGGCAAGAATCCTGGTAATTGAAGAAGGGGTTGTTTTTGTTGGAAATTGCAATGTAAACCCGGATGGATTTAAGACAGAAAATACCAATTTCAAGGAATGGAAAAAGGAAACAAAAAAGGGGCCGGAATAATTTTGCAGTGAGGAATACGTAATTTATCCAAGATAGAATCGATTTATGAATTCTAAACCAGGTGAACTGCCGGAAACCAGAGATATTGTTTGCCCTTATTGCCACCGGAATTTTCCGGTTTCAATTCGTTGCATTTCAATACCATGCCGTTACTGTAATCGCCACATCAATATCCAGGAAGTGCTTTCTCCTCCTAAAAAAAGGGAGAAACCTTCCCGCGGAGAACGGAGGATTTCTTGTTATAAATGCGGAAAGGAAATCTATACTCACGCAAAGGCTCAGGCAATAAGGTGTAATCACTGTTATCATCAAAATGACATGAACGATTATAAGATAAAAGCCATGCTGGGAAAAATAATCGAGACGCACGGCACCTTATACCTGAAAAAAAAAGGGACCATAGAAATCTCAAATATCCGGGTTGGAAATGCTATCGTAAAAGGGAAAATTCACGGAGACCTTTATGCAAATGGTACGGTTGAAATTTTAAAGCCTGGCGAAATTTACGGTAAAATTACTTGCCGTAAATTAATCATAAAAAAGGGCGGAACATTCAGCGGAAAGGTACAGATGTTACCGGCAAACCAGGAATTTTCGTAAATAATATTACTGCACGGGCTTTGTCTCGCTTGCGTCAGGCATGAAAAATAACCTGCACATGAATCATCCCTGTCCGACATGCGTCATAAACTATCAAGTATGCAAAGACAGAAAAACGCCAGGTGGCAAACACATAATGATGAAATGATGTGTCTTGTATCTGCGAGTACCCGTTGAAACTATGAAATACATTCAACGTTATTTATATCATCCTTCTTCTCAGCCTCTTCACATAACGATCATGAATACGGTTATATACCAAAGAAGGGGATCTTTGTTCAGACCCTCCATTTGAAAAATCCACAGTCATATAAACCATTTGTAGTGGCTATCGTTGCTACTTTGCAGGAACGAAAAGAGGACCTTCCGCTTTTTACTGACCCTTATCTCCGGGGCTTTTATCAGAATATACCACAAAAGAGACTGCTTCCGGTGACAATAGCAGCAATGACTCATTATACTCGGCCAGATAACGTATATAAATTGGAAAACCCCATGAAGCGTCTCGCAATAATAACGGAAGACGAGAACATTTCCGTTGAGAATTTACCCGAAAACACTTGCAGGACATCCTCTTTTCCGAATACAACCTAACATACGGAAGGTACCCTCCCGGAGATGGAGAAGAAATACGTCCTCAAGGCATAATACGAAAAACGATGGAACAAAACCCTACTGCAGTAACCCTTGGTACATCTCTGAAAACGTTGTACAATAAATTAAAGTTTACCCTATTGATCGGGAATAAATTTTTTCATCATTGAATATCCCAGAATATATTATCAACTTGAACCCTTGTAAACATCGTGCGACGATAAAAGACGAATAATGAATCCGGATATTTCCATTGTTATCCCTGTCTATAACGAGGTCGACAATATCGAACCTCTTGGTCATTCTATCATCAACGCTATGCAAGGTCAGAACTACGAAGTAATCTTCGTTGACGATGGAAGTACCGATGGCAGTCACCATAAACTGGATGAATGGTGTGACAGATATTCAAATTTCCACACCCTTCATTTTAAGGCAAATGCAGGTCAGACGGCCGCCATGGATGCCGGTTTTAAACATGCCTCAGGAAAATATGTGATTTCCATGGATGCGGATATGCAGAACGACCCTGCAGATATCCCGAGACTGATTGAAAAACTCAGCATGTATGATCTGGTATGCGGATGGAGACAGAAGAGGAATGACCCATGGATCAAACGCATCTCATCGAAGGTAGCAAATTTTATCAGAAACAAACTTTCCCAGGAAAATATTAAAGATACGGGGTGTTCTCTGAAGGCATACCGGAGGGAATGTCTCCGTCAGATCAAATTATATAACGGTATGCATCGTTTTTTACCAACCCTATTCAAGATGGAGGGGTTTACGGTTACCGAAATTATTGTAAGCCACTATCCAAGAAAGTTTGGAAAATCAAAGTATGGTATATCGAACAGGGCATTCAGGGCATTTATCGACTTGCTGGTTGTACGATGGATGAAGAAACGGAAACTTAATTACAAGACAGATACTGGCTAATCGTGACAGGCATATCGATGTATGAACGACTTAAACTTTTCTGGATACTTTATCGTTTGTCTGGAATTTTTTGCAGAATACCTTGTTTTGGAAAGGTGTGGCGAAAGTATTATTTCAGAGATATCTGGTATCTGAACATAGCAGGAATCACCATAGTTCCAACATATGCAATCTGCCGGTATGTATTCCATGAATTTCCGGTGCAGCGCAAACCCTCTGTTTTTTTGTGTGTTTTTATTACGTCTGTGTTTTAGAAGCACCTATTTTGGCTGCTGTGACAGGGTGGACTTTATCACAGGGGCAAGGATAATAAACTATCTCTCTTCAGCTATATTTCCCTAGCCATCCCGTTTATACATTTCGCAATACTTCATGACACAGACGGTCAGTCCATAGTTAGACGCTAGTTTAATAAATTTTACTGCTCCCATGGAATCGGCCTGTTCGTTTGGCACAAGATTCATGAATGCGTCTATAGCCAGAAGGATCTATCAACGGCAGGAAAAGACACTCTGAAAGGTTTGAAAACCTAACACTATCAAAGCCCCGGAACATATTGAAAATGAGGATAAGAAGGTCTTGCTCCGTAAAAGGTTTATTCCCTTCTCACAGGCCCTAGGAAAGAGAGCCTCAGATAATATTGTCACGAGAGCATCCTCATCCGCCATCAGGCCGCTCTGTACAGGGTTTGTCGCCGGGTCCCGGCAGCGGGGCTTTGATTCCTCCCCGCGATTCACCATCAATAAGCGCTTCTATGGTGGGGTAAGGATATATGGTTGGAGCATTATGTATCATCAGTCCGCCGGTATCAGCAGAAGGGCCGTAGGTACTGTAAATTTCACGTCCCAATATTCGCAACATCACGGTTAGCTGTCCTCTGTGATGCGCCGAATGTGCTATTCTCCTCATCATAATCCACGCCTTCGACCGTTTTACATCAAAAAACGGCATTATCTTTTCCCACCATGCCTTATCGGTCTTTTGTAAGGCTACAAGCCGTTTTCGTGAATCCTCCGCATAGCATTTTATAAACTCCAAACGAGACTCCTGCTTTGGTAAAGGCGGAGCGCCAACGTCGATCTCCAGCATATTACGAAACCAGAGGTTTTCACTCATACACTGATGCACCATATGCTCCAGGGCATTTCTTCCGCGCCTGTCATTGGGACGTGGACGTACATGCATATCCTCATCCTGAAACATACTCCAGGCACTCAGCGTCTTCATCCGTTCGGTCTCATAGGTATCGATTAGAAATTGGTATTCCATAGGGAACGTCTTCCTGAAAAAATGTTGTTAAATCTTGCCAAAACGTTTTTTTGTGATAATGAAAAAAGTGAAAATTTTGTGAGGCAATACTATAAAATTACCATGTTGTCCCGATGAATAACCTCGTCGTATAACTTATAACCCAGCACTTTGGCAATATGAACGGTACTACAGCCCTTAATCTTCTCAATTTCTGCTGAAGAATAGTTGGTCAAACCGCGTGCGATGACCGCCCCGTTTCCTTTTCCGCTAATCGAGACAATATCCCCTTTAGAGAAAATCCCTTCCACGGACACGATTCCCGAAGCAAGCAGGCTCTTCCCCTTGTCTCTTAGGGCATGCGTAGCCCCATCGTCAATATAAATCTTCCCTTTTGGCTTTATGGTATAGCCTATCCATCGTTTACGGCTTGCCAGTTTCTCATGCTTAGGAAGGAAGAGTGTGCCAATATGCTCACCCTGTACGATCTTTTTTAACACCCCATCCATCCTCCCGTTGGCAATAATAACCGCCTCCCCGGCATTTGTTACAACGGATGCCGCCTCCAGCTTTGTCTGCATTCCACCCACGCCCCTTTTGGTCTTTAAATCAAAGGCCAGTTGGCGTATCTCATCTGAAATATTTTCTACAACGGGGATAACTGCCGCCTTGCTTTTTCCCGTGGGATGTTTATCATATAAACCATCAACAGAAGAAAGAATAATCAGCAACTCCGCATTCAGGAGGTTCGTTACCAGCGCTGAAAGCGCGTCATTATCGCCGAATTTGATTTCGTCCACGGAGATTGTATCATTTTCATTCACTACGGGAATAGCCTTAAGCCGAAACAAGGTATGGATCGTATTGCAGGTATTCAGGTATCTCTGCCGGTCCTCGAAGTCTTCACGGGTAAGGAGTATCTGCGCTGCATGGTAGCCATGTAATTTAAAGCAATCATCATACATGCTGATTAATTTACTTTGACCTACTGCTGCAACTGCCTGCAACTCAGGCAACGTAACGGGCCTCTTCTCAATACCGAGTTCCCCCATGCCAGAACCAACAGCACCTGAACTCACAACGACAACGTGATATCCCATCTGGTTCAATTCCACAGCCTGCCCTGCCAGGTTCTTTATCTGCTCTTTATCCAGATGCCCATCATCGGTCGTCAGAATACCAGTGCCTATCTTAATAACAACCTTCTTTATCTTAGATAAGATCTGGCTTCTGAGATCATCCTTTAGTTTCATAAGTATGTATCAATCTGATAAAATTCTTCGCTTTGCCCAGAATAACCCTATTTATCCTTTTGAGGAATGAAACAATGAAGAATCCTAAATTTACGTGTAAGAATTTTCATTTTATTTAAGCGGGTTACCGGGTGGCATACCTTGATCGTTTTGAATGCCTGTCTAAACAGGATGCGGACTTTACAGGCACATGATATTGGGGTTTAAGATTTTCAACCCCTGCATTTTAAATAATCTGTATTTACCCGTATTTGTCTGCAATCCTCGGATAATCATTACAAAAAATGTATTTTATTCGTTTTATCTTCAGAACCGCCTGAAACCTCATGTTTCCATCAATTTAGTCTCATTAAGGTAGTTATAATTTCAGAAAAAGTCAAGTAATATGTCAATGAAAGATACGGCAAATGCCTGAAATCAACCGATTCTATGGCATTGCTATCGTAATGCATTATAATAATCACGAACTACCACATTTTCATGCCTGTTGTCCAGAATAAGAATTTACTGTTGAAGTCAAGCTAGGGAATATGCCAGAACAGACGCTTTGAACGTTATTAAAACGATAATGCATGTTTTCTGTGGGTAATGTATAACAGCCCGTCAGACAAAGAATAATTATAGGGAAACGGACACAATTTCTCACTTAACCGGCTTATTACGTAATGATACATTCGTTCGGCTTCTTCCGGGGACATACCCTGTTCTACTTTATAAAAATAACCTAATCCCAGATCCTCACCGGAGGGTGCCATAATACTCCTTAGTCCATATGCTGCCGGACTTTGAGTAATCGGAGAATCTTTCTCCATTCCATAAAGGGACGGCAAACAGGAAAAACCCGGTGAATTCAGATAATCTTTATTCAGCACAAAGTCGAGCGTCTCCAATGCTTCTTTTTCCGTTTCCGTCGGAAACCCAATTATTACATAGAGGTGGAATGATATACCGGTCTTCAGGCAGTCGCCCAGTATTCTTTTCACAACATCGACATGTATCCCCTTTTTCATGAGATCCAGGATGCGTTGATTGGATGACTCCAATCCAAAGACTAGTTTTCTGCATCCGGATTCATACATCTTCTCAAGCACGTCCCTGCTCAGGGCATTCTCAAACCGCACCCCACCCATCCATCGTATTTCCCATTGGTTTTTCAATATCCCTTGCGATATCTCACGTAATTGATTGACAGGAACAGATTCGTCCGTAAAGAAAAAATATGGGGTGTGATATTTTTGCGAAAGCACATGAATATCCTCCAATAGCAACTCCGGCCGACGCAAGCGGAAATTTCTGTGATCCAGGTGCAGATTGCAAAAGGCACACTTCCGGTAATAACACCCCCGTGAAGTCTGTACCGGCAGGATGGACGCAGGGGCATAATAAAGCTCCAGAGGAAGCCCGTCAAAATCCGGTGTGGGAAGTCTGTTTAAGTCCTCTGCAAAAAAAGGCTCATTGACCCTGACACCATTGCTATCCCGATAGATCAGATTGGGCACCTTTCTGAAATCTCTTTTGCCATCGAGTTGTCCGATAAGTTCCAGCAGGGCATGCTCACCCTCAAAAACAATAAAACTGTCAACAATGGAAAATAACCCCTGTACATTTTTTATATTTTCAATGAGCTTGGTAAAGACACTTCCACCAATGGTGATGTGAATTCCTTTGTCCCGATCCTTTATCAATTTTGCCAGGGTCAGCCCGGGAATGATCTGGGAGGTGCTGGTTACGGAGATACCCAGCACCTTGGGAGAAAACTCCAGGATAGAAGCGAGAATATAGTCCTGGTACAGATTGAGAAAGATGTTTTCTTCTGTATCATCAAGCGCTTGAAAAATCTCCCGGGACGAATAAACAGAATACCGCATATCATTATTGAGCGCAGTCATAGATGAAGGGTAATACAGGGCAGAAAGCATTCCCAGCGCTTCATTGATGATACTGACACTTTCCATATACCTTTCGAGGTCGTAAAATCCTTCTGACCTCAGGGTGTTTTTTGCAGGTTCCACCTTTTTCGCAAAAGCAGGAATTGTTTCCGCCGCACGAATTAATACCTGACGTTTTTCCTGCTCTCCCGGGATATCCTGGCAGGGGGACCCGGGACGATCCATGTATTTTAATTTATCAAGAATTTTCTGATAAAATTCACGGCAAGTCTTTTCAGTAAGGAGGATATCCAGTAATTCGATGTTGAGATCCCGCTGGATAACATCAGACACACCATTTTGTCTTAAAAAGGCCGTTAACGAAGGCAGACTAAGGTAGGGTTGTGAAGGATGCCACGACGGTGGGAATAGTAAAAGCACTTTCATTATTTCACCTTTTTATCCCCCTCGGCTTTTTCAAGAGATTTAACCTTTGGCGGCATGATCGAATCCAGACGTAAAGCCTCTTTGCCTGCTAAAATATCCATCTGCTTCTGTGCCTGTATCTTTACCGGCAGCCCATATATTTTAATAAACCCAAGAGATGCGTTGTGATCAAAGGTGTCTTCTTTCTGATAGGTTGCCAATTTTTCGCTATACAATGACAATGGCGACTTGCGTCCCACAACAGTACATGTCCCTTTCGACAATCTGATGCGGATCGTCCCCGTCATAAGGCGCTGACTGCTCAGTACGTAGGCCACCAGATCCTGATGAAATGCAGAGAACCAGAGTCCGTTATAAATCAAATCTGCATAATGTGCCGAGACAATATCCTTAAAGCGCAGGGCATCCTTTGTCATAATCATGCCCTCCAGCGCCTTGTGGGCTGTATGCAAAATGATCGCCGCCGGGGATTCATAGATTTCCCTGGACTTAATGCCCACCAGACGATTCTCCAAATGATCAATACGGCCTACGCCATGCTTCCCGCCTCGCGCATTCAGGGTGTTAATCAGGGTCACCCCATCCATTTCATTCTCATTAATGGCCACAGGAATGCCCCTTTCGAAGTAAATCTCCAGATATTCTGGCTCATCCGGGGCGTCCTTCGCATTTTTTGTCCACTTGTAGACCTCCTCCGGTGGCTCTGCCCATGGGTCTTCCAGCACGCCGCACTCAATGCTCCTGCCCCAAAGATTTTCATCCGTGCTGTAAGGGCTCTTAATCTTCGCTTCTACCGGGATATTATGTTCCTCTGCGTAGCGAATTTCCTCATCCCTGGTCATCTTCCACTCCCTCACAGGGGCAATAATCTGCAACTTTGGATTCAATACCTGCAAAGACACATCCAGCCGGACCTGATCATTTCCCTTTCCGGTGCATCCGTGAGCCACGGCATCCGCCTTCTCCTCATGTGCCACGTCTGCCAATAGCTTCGCAATGAGCGGTCTGCCCAGGGCCGTTGCCAATGGATAAACTCCTTCATACAGGGCGCCAGCCTGCAGGGCGGGAAATATAAAATACTTGACAAACGTGTCCTTCGCATCAATAACAATCGCCTTCTTCGCACCAATTTTTAACGCCTTTTCCCGAATAGCATCCAGATCCTTCACTGCGCCAAGGTCGATGGTCACCGTAATGACATCCATATGATATTTTTCAGGAATCCATCGAATCGCCACCGAGGTGTCCAGCCCGCCTGAATAGGCCAACACTACTTTTTTCCGTTGTTCTGTCATAAATAGAACTCTCCTGTTGTTTGCTTAAAAACCATAACGCAGCAAAGCCACAACCAAATTCCCTCTATTAGATGAGGAAAAGGGTAGGGTAAAAACTCCAAAAAAGAGGGATTTTATACGATATGGCAGTAATGAAAAGCTTTGGAAAAAATAATCCCCAAATCGGGTATTTGTAAAGGCACCATTTCGAAGTGGAATTATAGCAAACAGGAAGCAAGAATCAAATGATTTTCATTATGAAATAGTTGGCCACCAAACGTATGAGATAATAAAAATATATGGCTGCTTGCTATGATATCTAAGAATGTTTATTTGCTGGTAATTCGATCACAAATGTTGCTCCCGAACCAGACTCACTTTCCGCATAAATCCTGCCATTATGCTGCTGGACTATGCTGTGAGCAATGGATAAACCCAATCCGGTACCCTTACTATGCTTAATATTTTTTGCAGTAAAAAATGGTTCAAATATCCTCGTAAGATATTCTCTCGGTATGCCGGGACCCGTATCCGACATAACTATCCTTACTTTCTCATTCTCCCATTCCGTGCGGATAGTTAAACATTTTTCATTTTTTATTTCTCCCATCGAGGCATAAGCGTTTTCTATGACATCCAGGAAAACCCGCCGGATTTGTTTCTTATCTACAAAAACTGCGGGTAACTTTTCATCCAGAAATTTGAAAATCGTAATGTTTGCATATTCAAATTGATTCGCCTTTTGCTCGATAATTTCTTCAAGAATATCGTTCATATTGATCTGTTCTTTTGAAAGGGTATAGTTCCCGGTAAGGGTCAACAAGCTCTTTATAACACTCTGTATTTGATCCGTCTCTTTTTGTATCCTGTTTAAATATTTCTTTGCTTTTTCACTAATAGAAGGTTCATTGAGCACAAGATCTGTGCAGAGCTGAATACCTGCCAGGGGATTGTTTAATTCATGAGCTGCCCCTGCGATCAGATTACTTACGGCAAAAAGTCTTTCCGTCTTTACTACCTGGTGTTGCAACTGATATTCCCGCGTAACCTCCCTGAGCACAATAACGATATCGGTTTTCTCCCCACCTACTCCGTGCAAAGGGGAGATAACGACAACGAAGTATTTTTCTTCGGTTTCTTTCGTACGTATTTCATACGAAACGTACGGTTGTTTTTTGACAAATATCTCGTTGCAAATTTCTTTGATCTCAAGATTATTAAAACCAAGGATAGACCCATCATCGGCCATCCTGACATCCAGATGCCGGGCTATTTCCCTCCCCGCCCTGTTTATTAATGCCATTTTACCCTGTGAATTCAGTAGGATAACACCATCAACCATGCCCTCTATTACGGAATGTAATTTTAATTCCACTTCTTTCAAATGTTTCTCAAGGCGATTCATATGATACTTCTTTACCGCACGGTTACAAACGCCGGCGACCGCCATTTCATCATAAGGCTGGAAGATATAGTCGTCAGCGCCCGCCTTCATCCATTTGATTACCATGACCTCTGCACCCCTGTTTGCTATTACAACCACTATGGCTTCAGGTATAGTTTCCCTGATCTGCCTCAGTATATACGGATCATCTTCTGCCATCATATCAGAAGACAAAAAGATAATCTGCGGTCTCTCAACTTTCAACACATGCAGAATCTTTTTTATATCAGGCACAGCCAGAATTTCATACCCTTCCGGGCGCATAGAATGTCCTAGAATCCTTACTGTATCGGCATCCTGTGTAGTAACCACTACTTTTGCCGGATATTGCAAAAGCCCGACTTTACCAGCAGGAACCCTTTCAGGGTAAAATTTATGATTAATCAGATTCAACAAATCTTCCATCGCTACCGGTGCATGGAGAATACCATAAGCACCTACCGACCTTGCTAGTTGAGAAGTCAAATAGGTTTGATATGTTCCCGACAACAGAACAACGGGAATGTTAATGCAATTCTTACATACCTCGGATTTCATTAGCCTGCACAATTGAAACCCGTCCAATACCGGCAGGTTTACATCCAGGATGACAAAATCGGGTACATGTTCATTAAGATGTCTTATGACTTCATCACCGTTGGCTGCAAGCGTGATATCTGAAAATCCATTATGTCTCAAATATCCGGCAATATCTCCGTACTTTTCTATGATATCTGTTGCAAATAATATTTTAATATTTAACATGTTTGCTGTTATGCCGCCATTAATATTTTCTTTCCTTAGGTTCAAATGGCCCGATGTTAACGGGTTTATAATCCAGCCTTACGCCGTCCGGTGTGAAATACGCCAAAGTGTGCTTTAGCCAAACCATATCATCCCGTTTTGGAAAATCTGTCCGGAAATGAGAACCTCGGCTCTCCTCCCGTGCGAGTGCGCCTGCAACAACAGCTTCAGCCACATCGAGACTGCCCTTAAGCTCTAATGCCCATACCAGGCTGAAGTTGCCTCGTTTCCCAGTATAATTCAGCTTAATTCGTTGATACCTCTCTTGCAAGATCCTGATATCGTTCACGGCCTCTCGCAATCGGGAGGCGTCGCGGAAGATACCAGCCTTGTTATCCATAACCTTGTTGAGGGCAACTTTGATATCTACGGGAATTTCTCCTCCCCCTGATTTACCCAATGCATTGATCTTTTCCTCTGCGCGTTTTAAAGCATCAGTAAGAACCCCTTCTCCCTTTTTCCCCTCCAATCCTTGTATATACAAGGCGGCATTACTGCCAGCAATCGCACCAAAAACAATGGTATCCAGCAAGGAATTTCCCCCCAGCCGGTTCGCTCCGTGCACACTTACACAAGCTACTTCTCCGGCTGCATAAAAACCTTTTACCGCCGTTTCTCCTTCCGTATTACAATCAATTCCTCCCATGGTATAATGCTGCCCTGGCTGAATAGGAATGGGATCGACAACCGGGTCTATTCCGGCAAATTCTCTGCAAATATCCCGTATACCAGGCAACCTCTGATCAATCTTTCCTTCTCCCAGATGTCTCAAATCCAAATGCACATAGCTTTGGTTAAAACCACCGCCTGCCATAATCTCACGCATGATATTTCTGGAAATAATGTCGCGGGGAGCTACTTCCATATCTTTTTTTGAATCATGGTATTTGGCTAAAAACCGCTCGCCTTTGTTATTCAATAAAACTCCCCCTTCACCGCGACACCCCTCGGTAATCAGGATATTTTTACCCAACAATGTCGTTGGATGGAACTGAACAAATTCTATATCCTTAAGTGGCACACCTGCCCAATAGGGCAATGCCATACCCATGCCGGTATTAATCAGTGCATTCGTGCTATTCCCATAAATACGGCCAACACCTCCCGTCGCAAATATTACAGCCCCTGCATGGAGCGCCTCCAACTGCCCGCTCATCACATCCATTGCTATTACTCCGGCACAGACGCCATCCTCTACCACCAGCTCTACAACCAGCCACTCTTCATAAATTATCATTTCCTTCCGTTCCGCCGCTTGTTTGAATTTTATGATTTGCTGGTACAACGTGTGCAAAAGGGCATGCCCGGTTTTGTCCGCTGCATAGCAGGTACGGGGAAAGCCTGCGCCACCAAAGGGACGCTGGGCGATCCTTCCTTCAGGAGTCCGGCTGAAAGGACAACCCCAATGCTCCATCTCATAGATACAATGGGCGGCTTCCTTTGTCATACGGATAACAGCGTCCTGATCTGCAAGATAGTCACTCCCCTTTATCGTATCGAAGGCGTGTTTTTCCCACGTATCATACATGCCGCGCGGATGATTGCCCAGAGGGGCATTAATTCCGCCCTGTGCAGCAACGGAATGCGACCGGATGGGATGAACTTTTGAAATCACCGCAACCTTCACATTGTGCTGATTGAGTGCGATGGCAGCCCTTAAACCTGCCAATCCCCCGCCTACTACGATAGCATCATGGTATTTCATAAAAATTGTCTTGCTACACAATAACTCACCATCTGTCCGACTACCTTTTCTTGTGTTCTATTAAGGTACGTAAGTTAAACCGGAAGCAAATAATTTATTTCGTCTTATCGGTGAAGTAAAAAATATAGCACAAAAGAAGACAAGAAAACAACCAAAAACACCATGGGAATAAAAAGGACAGAAAAGAAACAAAAAGCACACGGATCCAGGTATCGTCTCCCGCGCTTTGTTGCTCGAATTATACGCGCAGCAATTCGGCAATCTTTTGCACTGGGACTTGCTACTCCCCCAATTAGAACCGACTGCTGCCCGAAATGATTGGTTTTAACATTGAATATAATAGAAATCCGGCAATGACCAGCACATCTGCTATTTTGGTCTTTTCTACAGACGGGATGCCGCTATCCATGAATCGCACATTGATTATTATTCATGCACCCGGGATATACTTTGCACGCCATAGCCGTGCAAACCATTACGCTGGTCCTTTTTCTTTTGACGTGTTTTCACGAAACTGATATATTACCTATTTATTACTACGAAAAATTTTTTTGTGCTTGTCCGGGCTGGACCACAGAAAAAACCTAACACAAACAAAAAAGAGTTTTTAGAGAGAGGAAAAAAATATGCAATACATGCCACTTCTTATGATGAGTACCGGTGCATCCATATTTTTGTATGTCTTGCTCTTTTTTTTTATTTCTGCCTGCGCATTTATCCTCTTTAAATACGGTGGGCTTTATATCAAGTCCATTATATCGGATGCCCACGTATCCCTTACACAAATGATCAGCATGACCTTTCGGAACGTCGATATACGGTCTCTCGTGGATCATCGTATTATGGCAAAGAGGGCTGGAATCGATCTGGCCTCATCGTCCCTTGAGGCGCACAGCCTGGCAGGTGGAAATGTTAATCATGTTGTTCGTGCCCTTATTGCCGCCCGAAAGGCAAACATCCAACTGAGTTTTGATCATGCCTGCGCAATAGATCTCGCAGGAAGAGACGTGTTTGATGTCGTGAAAACCTGTATCAACCCGAAGGTAATTGACTGTCCGGACCCTTCGAAAGGTTGTACTACGCTGGATGCGGTTACCAAGGACGGTATTCAGGTAAAACTGAAGGCACGAGTCACCCTTCGCACAGATATTGAAAAAATTGTAGGCGGGGCTACCGAAGAGACCATCATTGCACGCGTTGGAGAAAGCATCCTTGCAACTGTCTGCACGTTTGAAACTTACAAAAAAGCGCTCGAAAACCCTGATTTACTCTCCAAGATGGTCATGGAAAAGAAATGTGATAGCGATACCACATTTCAAATTCTTTCGGTTAATATCGTAAGCGTTGCGATAGGCGACAATATCATTGCAAAACTGCAGGCAGATCAGGCAGAAACAGACAAATGCATAGCACAGGCAGACGCCGCAAAACGCCATGGTATGGCTCTTGCCCGTGAGCAGGAGATGAAAGTTCTTACCGAAGAAAATACGGCAAAAATACTTGCAGCCGAGTCTGAAGTGCCGAAGGCTATTGCTCAGGCCCTTCGCGAGGGAAACCTTGGGGTAATGGATTACTATCATCTTAAAAACATCCAGGCAGATACCGAGATGCGAGTAGCGTCGGTTTCAAAACCAGGCATTCTGCCCCCCACAACAAAACCATAAAATTTTCTTTGATTCCCGAAGAGAAAACATTATACTAAGGAAATTATGCCAGAGTGGTGGAATTGGCAGACACGCCAGACTCAAAATCTGGTCCCCGTCACAGGGGGTAAGGGTTCGACTCCCTTCTCTGGCATTTATAAAAAATAAGACTCCTGTTGCAAAATTACCCGCCAAAACACAAAGAAGAAAAAAGGCATTTGACTCGAAATCCCTACACCTTCTTTTCTCATTTGATTTTGTTGTAACCGTTGCATTGTTATATCCGCTTAAATCGGCACAGTCGTGAGCCCGTCGCTGTTAAAAATACGCTTGATACCACAAACATAGCCCATGAATAACCAACAAGACAAACCTATTTCGCTCTCATATCAGGATGCCCTGGCCTTTCTTTACAAAACTATCGATTATGAAAAACTGATCAGCTTTCAATATAATGCATCCACATTCAGTTTGGACAGGATGAAAAAACTGCTTGCATATATTAGAAATCCCCATATAGGGCTACCCTGCATTCACATAACCGGCACAAAGGGGAAAGGCTCCACAGCTATCATGACAGCCACGGTCATGGAATGCGCTGGTCTTATCACCGGACTTTTTACCTCGCCCCACCTCATCGATCTAAAAGAACGTATTCAAATAAATCGTCAAAAGATACCTGAGGCTGAATTTGCCAGCATCATGCATGAATTGCAGCCGTACATCCGGCACTTACAGGAAACAGAGCCATCCGCATCTCCCACCTTTTTCGAAATCCTTACGGCAATAAGCATGGTGTATTTTAAAAGGAAGCGGACAGAGATGGCTGTTTTGGAAGTAGGACTTGGCGGACGCCTCGATTCCACCAATGTTGTCGTGCCAATGGTATCAATCATTACGAATGTCGGGCTCGATCATACGGCAATTCTGGGCAATTCTCTTTCAAGCATTGCGTATGAAAAGGCTGGTATCATCAAACATCGCGTTCCTGTTGTATCCGGTATCGACAGCGCAGAAGCCCTCTCCGTCATAGAAAACACCTGCAGGGAGAAAGACGCTCCCCTGTATCTTTTCGGCAGAGATATCCGGGTTGAAGCAGTGAAACATCTTGTAAAAGACGGTACACAGGGAATGCGGTGCATGATAAAGACCTGGCGAGGTTCCTATGATAACATCTATTTGCCTCTTGTTGGCATTCATCAGGCAAAAAACTGTGCCCTGGTTCTCGGCACATTTGAAATTCTCAGAGAACAAGACAACCTTGCTGTAAACCCAGACATCATCCGGGAAGCCCTTGCTTCTCTCCATTGTCCGGCAAGGATTGAAGTTGTTGCAAAAAATCCTACCATTATTCTGGACTTTGCACATACCGCAGATTCTATGCGATTCCTTAAAGAGACGCTGATAGAAAATTTTACATTCCGGCGGTTAATCTTGATCCTGGGTTTCTCACAAGACAAAGACTTAAACAACATTCTGAAGGAAATCGTTATGGAGGCAGACTCAATTATTATCACCAGGAGCAAAAACCCCCGCGCCGCCCCTCCCGAGGATTTATATGAGAAAATAACGAAACTCTACGGCAAACACCCGGACACGGCAAATACCGTTCAGAGTGCCATAACTATGGCAAAACAAATGGCATCCAAAGAAGACATGATCTGTATTACCGGTTCCGCATATGTAGCGGGAGAAGCAAGACAAGCGCTGGATACCTGGTAAACGATCTCCAAAAAACTCTATTGTTATAAAAATAGCCTTTTTGTAGTAAACGAAACAACTACGTAGTGTTTGAACGAAAAACATCCTTTGTTTGAAAAGCATCAGGGCGATTTTACGCTTACTAAAATCTTTGCATAAATTTTGATGTTAGGCTTCTGGCAGAAACAAGTATTTCTTACTCATTTCCCTTCATTTTAGACTTGTCTGGAGATGGTATCTCCCTTGCCATGCTGCTTCTTGTTGTTTTTAAGCTACTTTTCTCAATTTATCGTGCGTCTTTCGTACCTTCTCCTGAAGCACGTTTCCCAGCTTGTGTAAATTCGCAGCCACCACTCCCCGTGCACAATACCTTTTAAATGCATGCAACCATTTATCCAGACACCTGTCCAAGCAGTGACGTTCCAAACGATTGATGTCCGATTCCACTGCCGAGTGCTTATGTCTGAGATTCTTAAACGTCCTATACTTTTGAAATGGATATGGCTCCAAGCCTCCTCTGCTGCTCAAATCCCTTCCTTTTTTATAAATTCAATGCTTTTATTCGATTTTTTTGCCTTCTTACCTTTGTATAATCGGCCTTCGGCTGGTTTTCGTTCAAGCATTAATTACAAAGCAAAAAAAAATCTATTAAAAGAATAGATTATTTAGGTGAATAAATATTGTCAACTATTCTTACTTGAATTTGTTTACAAGCGCTGATAAAATTGCAATCAAACACGATTAAATCTTATCAAAAAATGTAAAAGAAAAAGTGTTAGATAGCATAAGTTAGACATTTTATGTAGTAGGGATGAGATGAATAATTATTTTTCAATAAACCTTACAGTTAAAGGTATTGTCATTATCTCTGTATTAACTCTTGCGGGGGGTTGTGCTACGCAAACTAAGAAAACAGAAGTGCCAGCTCCACTGGAGAGTGAAATGAGGTCCATTGCTGATCAAAAGGCTAGCACAACATATCAACCTCAGATTCAAAGTGAAAAGGCAACGTATTATGTTGTAAAAAAAGGAGACACGTTATGGCGTATATCAAAAAATTATGGAGCACCTGCGAATGCAATACTCAAGGCTAACCATATGAAGAGTACAAAGGACTTGAAGGTAGGTCAAAAACTTAGCATTCCTGTTTCCGGGAAATCGCAGAAATCTCCTTCATCGATATCACGTTCAAGTCGTCTGTCAACAGGAAATACTGCAAGGGATGCGTCCTCCCGCGGTTTTATATGGCCAGTAAAAGGGAAAGTCGTATCAAAATTCGGTGACGTGAGAAATGGAACAAAAAATCATGGTATCTCTATATTGCCTCAGGCGGGACAAAACGTTGTTGCTGCTAAAGAGGGCACCATTGAGGCAGTTTCTGGCGCAGGAGGCGACATATCTGTCATTGTGATCAAGCATGAGGGGGGAATACGCACTCTATACGAATCGTGTTGTAATCCCGTAGTGGGAGAAGGCAGTCACGTGGAGACGGCACAAACCATTGCAAATATTCATCCAACAAGTGCCGGGAAATCGCAAGAGATTACTTTTAAAGTTTACGTAAAAGATAAACCTGTAAATCCCATGACTTATTTATCAAAATGATCGATAATCAAGCGTTTCGATGCAATTCGAGGGGAAATAAGGAGAACATGATTGTTGGTGTCATCGATTATGACCGGTAAAGTGGTCACGGTAGAGATGGACGATACCCTCCTGACAATCCGTATGCTTTTTCAGCACGTTAAGTTTCATCATCTGGTGGTAGTGGAAAACCGAAAACCTGTGGGGGTAATATCCGACCGCGATTTTCTCAAAGCAGCAAGTCCTTTCTTAGGAAAAATTATTGAGACGACCCGTGACTTAGATACCTTGAAGAAGAGAGCGCATCAGATTATGACTCGAAATCCTGTTACCGTATATCCGGAGACGAGCATAGAGACTGCCGCTGATCTCCTTCTGAAAAATAATATATCATGTCTTCCCGTCATTTCTTCTCGGGGCGATGTTGTGGGAATTGTGACCTGGAAAGATATTCTTCGGTTTTATCTCGGAAACAGATGAAATTTTATTTGTACTGGAGTAATCCCTATGCCAATATATGACTTTCAATGTAATGAGTGCAATACGATATTTGACGAATATTTTTTGAGTGCATCAGAACAGAAAAAATTATTTTGTCCGTCCTGTCAAAGCGGGAATGTTAAAAAAATATTTTCTGTATTTGGAACGTCTGTAAAAAGTGGTGGGGGTGCTGCTTATGATGGTGGTTCTGGTGGTTGCGGAAGTTCTCCTGCATCTTCATGTCCGGGATGTGGATCGTAACATATTTTTTTGCTGAATTTGTATTTCATGAAGATGTGTTAGTGATAATCGATGAAAAACCTCTGGGCGCCATGGCGCATTACCTATATTCAGGAACATCCGAAAGATAATGGATGTTTCCTTTGCAATTCATTTCGCGATAATCAGGACGAAAAACATCTCATCGTGGTTCGGGGAAAAGAATGTTTTTGCATCCTAAACAAATATCCGTATAACAGCGGTCATCTCATGATTGTACCCAACAAGCACAAGCCTGATATTACAGATCTTACGGATCATGAAATGTTGGAAATTATGAAACTAACAAGAGACATGAAGAAGCTTCTGACAACCTTGATGAACCCGGATGGTTTTAATCTTGGCGTGAATTTGGGGAAATCTGCCGGGGCAGGGCTTGTTGGTCATTTCCACCTCCATATCGTGCCTCGATGGGATGGCGACACGAACTTTATGCCTGTCATTTCAGAGGTAAAGGTTATTCCACAATCCCTGGAAGATATCTATAGAGAATTCAAAAAACATGTGTAACTATCCACCCACATGCTGACCCGTAAGGAAATAGAGTTAAGAGAAAACCGGGAGCTTGCCTCCTATGCTATGAAAAGCAAGGACTCGCGGGGCAGAAAATATCCTGAGCCGGAGCATCAGTACCGCAGTGTTTATCAGAGAGACCGGGATCGTATTATTCATTCAACGGCCTTTCGGAGACTTGAATATAAAACCCAGGTATTTGTGAATCATGAAGGAGATTATTACCGTACCCGATTGACTCACACCATGGAAGTTTCACAAATCGCACGAAGTATTGCTCGGGTATTGAATCTGAACGAGGATTTTGCAGAAGCCATTTCTCTCGCGCATGATTTGGGACATACACCCTTTGGACATTCAGGCGAGGACGCTTTGAAAAAACTCATGGAAGGGCACGGGGGATTTGAGCACAATCTTCACGGACTGCGCGTTGTTGATATCCTCGAGCGCAAATATCCCGACTTCCCCGGACTGAATTTGTCATGGGAACTCAAGGAATCCATAATCAAGCACAAGTCGCCTTACGATAATACATCAGTTGCAACCGAGTATCATGCCAACGAGCAGCCATTGCTTGAGGCGCAAATTGTGGATAAGGCAGACTCCATTGCCTACGACAATCATGATTTGGATGACAGCCTGAAGGCGGGTATTATCACAGACGATGATTTGCAAGCTGTTGATTTATGGCGGGAGACACAGAAAAGAGTGAAACAAAAATATGCAATTCATGATCGCGATATAGTTATTGCACAAACGATTAAGACGTTAATTAATCTAGAAGTCACTGATCTCGTTGAAAATACGATGTCCAGGATTAAACAGGAAGGCATCAAAACGGTCCGGGATGTCAGACAATATCCGGGCCTGATCGTGTCTTTTTCTCCCATCCTGTCTAAGCAAAAAAAAACCCTTCAGGAATTTCTTTTTAAAAATGTTTATCAGCACTATCGGGTAGTCCGAATGGCTGATAAGGCAAAGCGATTTCTGGAAGAACTTTTTATTGCGTTTATTAGAAATCCCAAACAACTTCCCATCGAATATCAGAAATGGATAGAAGAAGCAGGTCTTTACCAGTCAGTGTGTGACTACATTGCTGGAATGACAGACCGCTTTGCACAGGATGAATACAAAAAACTTTTTTATCCATATGAAAGGGTTTAGGTCGGCTCAACACAAAGATACCAGGGACGCATTGAAGGTCATTAAAACTTAGCATTGTTTTATGTCTCTGTGATAAAGCCTACCGGAGTTAACATGAAAGTGTCTGTTGTATTGGTTGGGGCAGGACTTGGATTACGCATGGGAGGGGGTATTAAGAAACCTTTCCTGCAAATTCATGGCAAGCCAATTTTCCTCTATACCATTGAGCGTTTTTCTCATATAGAAACGATTCATGAAATCATCTTCGTCGTTGGACAGACGGAGATACAAACCCTTTGTGATCGATGGCAGGACACCCTCAATGCACACAAGGTAAAGAAGATTGTTCCCGGAGGAAAAAGGCGCCAGGATAGCGTGTATAACGGACTTTGCCAGACTGGGATTGATGCTGAAATCGTATTGATTCATGATATAGTGAGACCGCTCGTAAGAAAAGAGCATATTGAGGCAGTAATAAACAGGACAAGAGAATCTCACGCTGCTATTCTTGCTGCACCGATGAAAGCTACCGTCAAAGAGACTGGAGATAATTTGTACATCCAACGAACCATTCCAAGGAATCACCTGTGGATGGCACAAACGCCTCAGGGATTCAAAAGGGAACTGATCCTAAAAGCCTTCAATCAATTTAGAAACGGAGATAGGGAATTTACGGATGATGCGGAAATGGTGGAAAAGGCCGGCTACAGGGTAGAGATTGTGCCAGGTACAGATGACAATATTAAAATTACAACGCCTGATGACATGCGTATTGCGGAGGCGCTGCTTGGGTAAGTGGTTAGGCAGTGTTCTTACCGGCAACGCTGAGAATGGTCCAGCGCTTTTTTGTTTTCTATTCGTGCTAGAATGTGCTAATATGACAACAGTCAAATGTTTTCGGTTTGGTTACAAGTAAAATACAATAGAGTATTTATTGAATGTTTCTGTTATTGGAGGAAGATTCGTGAATCCGATTAAACTAAAAGAGGGGATTTACTGGGTTGGAGAGGTTGACTGGGAATTAAGGAATTTCCATGGATATTCAACACAGAGGGGTTCAACCTATAATGCGTATCTGATTCTTGATGAGAAAATCACTTTAATTGATAGTGTAAGACCATACCTCTATGACAAAATGATGCAGAGGCTGTCATCTCTCATAAACCCCGCAGACATTCATTACATCATTTCAAATCATGTGGAGATGGATCATTCAGGTAGCCTTCCACTTCTCACAAGGACTGCAAAAAATGCCACAATTATCACTTCTCCGCATGGTCAGAAGGGATTATTGGCTCATTATAAAAGGAATGATTGGAATTTTAAAGTTGTCAAGACTGATGAAACTATTGCTCTTGGTAAGAAAAATATTAAATTTGTTCTTACTCCGCTGATACACTGGCCCGATAACATGATGAGTTTTTTGATCGAAGATGGTATTCTTTTTTCTAATGATGCTTTTGGACAGCATATCGCATCTTCAGAAAGGTTTGATGATGAATATCCTCTTGGCGTCATCATCGATGAGGCTGAAAAATATTATGCAAATATTGTTTTGCCCTATTCAAGCCAGGTTCAAAAGGCCATGGATTTAGTTTCTCCGTTAAGGGTAGACATGATTGCCCCAGGTCACGGGATCGTCTGGCGTTCACATGTAAAGACTATAGTAGAAGAATATAAGAAGTGGGCTTCCAATCGGGTAGATAATAAATGTCTGATAATTTATGATACCATGTGGAAGTCTACAGAAAAGATTGCCAACGTTCTTCAAGAAATTTTTGAATCTCATGGAATTCCCGTAAAAATGACGAATCTTATGAATAGTCATATTTCGGATATCGTGGCTGATGTATTGACTACCAGATTTATTTGTGTTGGTTCTCCTACGTTAAATAGCAATATGCTCCCGACAGTAGCTGGTTTTTTAACCTACTTAAAAGGTTTGTCTCCAAAAAACAGAATTGGACTAGCTTTTGGTTCATATGGTTGGGGTGGTCAGGCAGTTGGTCATGTTGAAAACACCTTGAAAGAATGCGGTTTCGAAATGATGGAGAGCATAAAGATTCCGTACGTTCCTGACGAAACACAATTGCAAGAAATCTCCAATAAAGTGAAACAAGATCTCCTTAAGCGGTGATGTATCTTCCATAAGCCGATGGTAGAAATTCATGTTTAAGAGGCATAATTATGAGGAAGTAAGTGGTGCCGAAAATGGGTTAACAAAGCTCTTTCAAATGGATGTTCTGTTGATACGTTTTTTTTATCGTTCGATATCTTGTAATGCATTGAATTTTTTTCCAATATTCTCACTAGTTCACTAGCCGGCATGGGTCTACCGAAAAGGTAGCCCTGTGCCATATCGCAATTATGGGAGCGTAAAAATTCCAATTGTGCATCCGTTTCTACTCCTTCAGCTATTACTTTCTTGTTAAGGCCGTGCGCCATATTGATAATTGCCTTGGCTATCGTTGCAGCGCCAGGACTCGTAGCAACGTCTTTCGTTAAAGACAAATCTATTTTTATTCCGTTCACCGGCAAAAACCGTAGGTTGTTTATTGCAGAAAAGCCTGTACCAAAATCATCAAGCATGATTTTTACACCCATGCTGTTCAACTCTTCTAACGTTTTAATGCTTCTGTCCATATCCTCCATGACAGTGCTTTCCGTGATCTCCAAGTCAAAAGCCATAGAATCCATGCCGGTTTCTTCTAATATCCTTCGTATTATTTCCGGCAAGTTATGGCTCCGAAATTGTCGTGCAGAAACATTTACTGAAAGAGACACGTTTGAATATTCTACATTGTGCCAGATCTTACTCTGAGAAAGAGACTCCTTTATTACCCATCTGCCAATTGATTCAATCATTCCCGTTTCTTCTGCCAGTGGTATGAATTCTGCCGGAGAAACCAAACCCTTCTGTGGATGTTCCCAACGGATAAGAGACTCAACACCGGTAATATTACCATCTGCTAACGACACAATGGGCTGATAATACAATTTGAACTCATTATTCACAATCGCCCTTTGAAGGTCAGCCTCCATCTGTAAGGTCTTTACCGCATGAGCGTGCATCTCTTTGTCAAACATTGCATAATTCGATCTGCCATTCATTTTTGCACGATACATTACGGTATCGGCATCTCTCAGAATATCCTCTGGCCGATCGTAGTATTCCTCACTCAGAACGATCCCAATGCTTGTGCCGGTAAACACGCTGTGCCCATCAAGGCAAAAAGGTTCTTTCAGTTTATTTAAGATTTTTTCGGCAATTACTTTTGCACACGAACTCTCTTTTATATCACTAAGGAGTATAACAAACTCATCTCCGCCAAAACGTGCAACAATATCATTATGGCGCAGACATTCCTTGAGTCTTTCTGCAATCGAAATCAGTAACTTGTCACCTATTGCATGGCCGAGACTATCATTTATGACTTTAAAGCGATCGATGTCGAGGAAAAGAACAGCAAATAAAAAATCTTTATCCATTTGTGAGAGTCTTATCACTTTTTCCAGATGATTCATAAAAAGTTTCCTATTTGGAAGACCAGTCAATGAATCATGAAAAGCATTATACAACAGTTGCGCCTCAAGACGCTTCTGCACAGTAATATCACGTGATATGCTAATAATTCCCACCTCACCACCTTTCAGATCTCTTAAAACAGATGCAGATAAATATGAATGAAAGGTCTCGCCATTTTTCTTTTTCTTGACCACCTCTCCGGAAAAACACCCTTTCTGCTCAATTTTCCTGTTAATATGCTGCCATTCATTTGCGTCAGCAAAAAGAATGCGAAAGGGTTTGTATAGCACGTCGTATTTGTTGTACTCAAACACCATTTGTGCTGCGGGATTAAACTCGGTGATCAGACGATCCGTATTTGTAGCTATAATCATATCAATCGAGCTGTTGATAAGATTCTCTGCGTAATCTTTAGATGCCACCAATGCCTCTTCTGTGCGTTTACGCTCTAAAGCGTGACGAATAGAGCGCTCGAGCAAAGATGAACAAATTTGTTCCTTGACGAGATAATCTGATGCGCCTGCTTTCATCACCTCTTTGTCAATTTCATAATCGCCTTGTCCAGTCAATATAATAACCGGTCCCTTGTAACCATTTTTTACTACTTCTTGTAAGAGATCCAACCCTGTTTTTGAGCCTAGTCGATAATCGAAAAGACAGAGGTCAAATTGATTATCATTTAATAGCTTGAGCACATTCTCGTGTGTCTTTTCCCAGTACAAATCAAATTTCATCCATCGTATTTCAGAAAGTAGATCTTTTGTTATGACGTAGTCATCTTCATCGTCATCGACTAGAAGTATTTTCAACTTCTTTTTGCTCATAACTTTCTCCATGCCCCTGTGTATCTTTTGAATTCTGGCCATAGTAAATATCCTCTATAATCGGAAGGTACAAACAAAATGTTAATAGTAAATAAATTCCAATATTTATAAAATTACTATTGCCGGTTGTGATTATAAGAGTGTTTTGCAGATACAGACCTGTAGCTTAAAATGCTGTGATAGTCGGTAGACAATAAAAGATTTGTATTTATTTGAAATGTAAAATATTTGGGCTTACTAAGTTATGTATGGGTAAAATCTCAAGTTGCTAGATACGTATGCATTGTAAACTAGCCCTGCTTTTATTATAGTCTCCCTTTCGTGCTTTTGTTAGCCCTCAATGCGATAAATCTTACCGAGGCATCTTTCAGTCCACGCAATTTTGGAAAATCCCAGGAGTAATTCAGGCGTGAAAAAATTTTGAGCTCCTATTTTATCCGAAAAGCCTTTATTGTGTCGTACTAAATAGAAGGAATAATATTGAAAATTTAGTCACACAAAATTCAGAAGATCTATAAACAAAAACACCTTTTCTGCAAAGGTAATGATGTAAGGGGATTTACTGTCATGAAGTATTTTCAACTGTAGAAAATGAAAACTACCGTAATTTCATTTTCATCTTTCTCTGAAATTCTACCTCTTCATGGATCTTCTTTACCTCTTCTCTCATATCACTCAAATCTTCCTGGAGTTTTGCCCACCCGCATAGGTGTGTATAACCTGGATTCTCATGAAAAGCCCCTTTCCAGCTAACAGCGGCGCTCTGCGTTAATTTGATAAACAAGCGTTCTGTCCTGGATTTGTTTGTGTACGATGGTAAGGTCTCCTGAACGGAGGCGTGGCTAGGCAAAAGCATTCCCGCTGTTTTGCTCATTGATAGAGACAATAGATTTTCTCTTTCCAACTCAGAGACGATATCCCGAGCCTCTTTTATAACAGCCTCGACGTTTTTGTATACGTCATCAGCATCCAGTAATGTCTTTTTTGCAAAAGAGAATGAGTGGCATATATTACAGATCGACAGCATGTCTATTCTTTTCTTTGTAAATTCAACTTCATCTATAGCGGCTCCGTTTCTATCGATATAATAGGGTCCATTTCCAGCAACCGGGCCATGGGTAAGTCCGAAACTGAGATCATGAGTACCCTGCGGCATATGGCAGGTAACACAGACGGGGGATCTTAGGGAGGAAACGGTTTGAGATTCTTTTAATATGCCAGATTGACTTGCCATATAAACACCTCCGTGTTTGGAGGAAATATACATCTCATAATGCGGATTATCTGAACACGTGTGACATGTTCTGCATGCCTCCGGAGTTTTCGCCTCAAGAGTGCTAAAGGTGTGTCGGGTGTGGCATGAATCACATTTGAATTGGATATTGTGGCACTGTCCACATTTTGTTGAACGGATGTCCTTTGGAATTGACATGAGGTTTCCGCACTCAAGCATTCGCTCCCAGCCAATGGAGTGTCGGCTTTTCATAAATTCCTGGTATTCTTTTTTATGGCATTTGCCACACATGCTGGCTGCGACATGACGGCGAACTTTTTTGTCCTCACAATTGCTTCCTTGTGAGCCAAGGTATTCCAATTCTATGGCTTCCATCGTTGCCAGTTCTGTGACAGAACCGATATGACACATCTCACATCCCACACCTTTTCTTGCATGCTTGCTACCTTCCCAATCTGCTACCCACCCATGCGTAATGCCATGTTCTTCATGACACGTTATGCATTTCAAGGATTCTTCAGTGATTCCTCTCTCCTTTTTGGGAATGGTCAATGTCGCTTCACTTTTGGTAAGTGCGGGTTTTTCCTCACGAGCAGAGATGACCGTTTTCTGATGGGTGATCGTCGTTTCCTTTTGAGTCGAGCAACTGGCAAACAAAAACAATCCGGCAAAAACGATCACAAGGGTGAAATGTTTTAGAGATACCTTTGCGATATTATAATGTACAAGATACATGTTTGAGAAATTGTTTTTATCCACCCGTATCTTCCTTGATGAGGACAAGAAAACGGAAGTCGGGGAATCAAAAGCCGCTCTGCTTTTTCTTGTGAAGAGATTTAAGACGGGGGGCGTATGATGGTTGCTATGCGGTGCCTCATAATAGTCTAACGGGTGTGTCATCTTATCTCCTTTGACAGAACTGGACAAGCAAATGCATCATGTGGTTTCATGTGTGTATTGACAATGATGAGCAAGCTAATAAATCCTCTTGTCCTTTTGTTTATTCCAAAATTCAAAAAGTGCCAAATTCTCATCTCGAAGGCAATCCGAAACTATTTCTACCGGACTGTTGCCAAACTGTTTCATTGTCATATTCGAAATGGCAAGCTCAGAGAATCCTAAATTTTTTGCATCATCGATTTTTGTGCCATACACAATCTTCGAGATTTTTGCCCAATGGCAGGCGCTAAAACACATGGGACAAGGTTCACAGGTAGAATAAATTATACAGCCCGTCAGATCAACGGTATTCAATGCTCTGCCGGCCGTCCTGATTGCATGAACCTCGGCATGTGCAGTGATGTCCATATTTTCCCAAACGGTATTATGCACACAGCAAATGATTTCCCCATCTTTTATGATACATGCCCCAAAAGGAGTTTGCCCATTTTCAACGCCTTGCTTTGCTTTGTCTATGGCAAGCCTCATGAATTTTTCATTCGGTACATTCATCCGCGTAGATAGTGTTATCTTATTTTTGTATAAAACCAGGAATGTGAGATCCGTTAACGTCGTTACAGTTCTCTTCCGTTAGCTTAGGTATCCCTAATTTTTGATGACAATTCGTAGTCAGAAATGAGTTCATCAAACGTATTGGGATAGTTTTCCTTTAATTCGATAGTGTAGTCCAAAAATTTTTGAATACCAGAACCTAACACCTTTTTTGCTTTTTCCATAAATAACACATTTTTCTCAGCTTCATAAATGAAAAGTTTATCAGGGTTATTATTTTTAAATAATTTGACATCGTGGATAAAGTTCAAGATAAATATCATATCGCGAAAACTCTCCTCAAAATTATAGGTAATCGTTCGTTCCATAAAACTACGCCAAACGTGTTCGGCCTTGACGTACTCCATAATTACCGGCTCCATCAACTCTGGTGATTGATATTCTATCGTATTGGCTTCCTTTCGCATGTATTTTAGTTCTTCTAAGGTTGCATTTCTGATTTTTGACATCGTTAGAGACGGAAACTTAAGTGCATCAAAATTAACAATAAAAAGATTAAGCAACTCTGACCGAAACACATAACTTTTTATGAACATGAGTTGCCTTCGTTTCTCCGTTTTTTCACTGTTCTCTAAAAATTTTTCTACAATAAAAACACCAGCTAATATTTCAAGCGGAATTGCGGATAAATGGAACATAAACTCCAGATGTGTCAGGTACTCGATGAACAAAAAGAGCAACGAAATGGAGACTAAAACAATACAAATTCTTGTATTAATATTTTTTGTAGTATGTGTTATTTTCAATGGACGAGATGGCTAAAATATTCTTTTGAAGATGCAGAAAGAACTGTAGAAATGATACAATAAATGTGGAAATTTTCAAGTCCTTTCTCTAAGCTTATCAGACTTTAAGTTTCATTGCTTCCCATTTACATGAATACTATATGTTAACGAACCCTAAGCAAAAAAGTATAGGCACAGAGTCCAGTGCTGAAGGTAACTATGATACTCCAGACTACCGGTGGAACGTTACAATTATCTAGTGTCTGAACGAAAACACAGACTTTTGTTATTTCGACCGAAGGGAGAAATTTTCAAACCCTACAATTTCAATGCTTAAAAGATTTCTCGCTCCGCTCGAAATGACCTGTTTGGTACTTTTCGTTCAGACACGGCTCAGCAACTCCTTGTTCTCTCGCTTGTAAAAACCCTTATCAAAACTGATACTCTCCATTGCGTCTTCTCCAAATCGATTCAACAACTTGTCCGCCAAAGGAATCGGCAACAATACCTCCGCCTGTCTCTCAATAACCCGTTGCTCCATGAAAAAGCCCCATTGATCACTTGCCACCAGAATGTTATGCCCTAATTCCACCCTTTTGTTTGACTTGCCTTTGTACAACCATTCCGTATGTGGCTCAAATGATGAATATATCTTCTCTTCCACCGGTATCTGCTCACCCTCTATCACTCTTACTTCGATTAACTCCATACAGGTCTCTTCGCCAGGTTAACGTGCTTTTCGATATCCCACGAAAATACTCAGGTCTCTCTATTTTCGGGGCATATACCTCTATCCGATTTATTAAGACCACCCTTTCATAGATTGACAACATACTTGCCTCTATCTTTTCACTTATACTACTCGCCAATCCAATCTTACCACAACCTTATTGATTTTGTTGAGGGCATCCTCATCCAATAAACTTACATTGTCCTTGATACTCTGCCTTGAAAATCTCTTGCCCTCTCCAAACGTTGTCTCTACCCCAAGAATCTGCCTGATAAGCTTATGATGGTTGGCGAAATCATCCAGCCGGCGTAATCAGCATCCAACACCCTAATCTTTCTGCTGATAAGACCAGGATATGCCACAAATCCATCCCGTATCTCCACGTCTTTTTCTTCCCCTTCGGTACCTTTCCCTCTAAATGCCTTGAATACCTCCGCGTTTAACTCCGGTGTGACACATAGATATGTTGCAATACCCGCAATATCGGCGGTAGCTCATCTCGGCTCTTGATTGGCGATTGTACCGCGGAAATGGGTATGATGCCAAACTCCTGTTGCTGCTCAAATACTTCGATTAACTCAGTACAGGTCTCTTTCTCGTCTTCTATCAAATGTCTTTTGCCTTTCTATTGTCGCATCGAATATTTGCCCTTTTTACCACCTCGCTAATAACGAAATCCTCATTTTTCACCATAAGTTTACCTCTCCTACTTTATGTATTCAATACTTTTATTCAATTCTTTTGCCTTCTCTACTTTGTATTATCTGCCTTCGGCTGGTTTTCGTTCAAATACTATATAGAATGCGTTTAGGTTGGCCACCGAATTCTTGGACAACCTGTCAAGGTTTACGCATCCGGACAGGTCGGTCTGTAGTGTCGACCTTTTTACATAACCCCCTGATTTTGCTATCTCAGCGGGTTGCACCCCCCCCAAATTGCGAAAGTAGGGGTAGGTAATATTGACGTCTTAAACTTCCCTTTCTGGTCTCCCGGTACTTTAGTGTTTAATTGTAATAATACGCTATAATATGTAACTACCTCGAATACTTGAAAAATACACGGATGTTAGTTAAAAAATACTAGCAGCAATTTATGTAATTAAGGATTAGCAGCAACCTCCCCTATGCCTTTCAGGGTAAATCGCTGCTTATATCCGCAATTCCGGTGATTTACTTTGTCCTCGCCTCGCCTCTGATATTGCTCCTGCCCAATATAATACGTCGACTCCGCTTCCATTAATTCACTCAAATATTGGTCCACATTCTCTCTGACATGGTAACGTACCATACAAAAATCTTACCAGGCGTTTCTATTAACCCCTTGATATACTTTTTAACTTCTGCTACATTAATGCTAAATTCTGTCATGGCGTATTCTTCTTCCCTAGTTTATAGTTATTCAAATTCCACAACTCCAAGTATAAAGGTGAATGCGCCTTTTTCTAACCTATCTTAAATTTGCACAAAATATTTTACGCTACCCGATACCAGATAGCTGTCAAAACTCTTACAATGAGGTTTTCTTGTTAACAAGGATACTATTTTTCTTGATATGCTTTTTCATAGACTGCACTTGCGGGTATACTTATTTATTACGTTTACTGTAGTAAGGGCGTTTTTAGTAGCATATATATTTATGATAATACCCGGTGGCATGGCTGGAAAGAATTTTGTAAAATGGAATTAACCATTATCGGTTCTGGTACGGGAACACCATCGAAGACGCGGGCATATCCCTGTACCCTTGTAAAGATAAAAGAAAAATATTTAGTTTTTGATACCGGCCCGGGCTCTTTACGTCAGTTGTTTCTTGCGGATGTTACCTATTTAGATATTGACCACCTATTCTATTCCCATTTTCATCCTGATCATTCGTTAGATCTCGTTTCCATCCTTTTTGCGATGCGATATAATGACCCAAAAAGAACCAAGCCACTTTATGTTACCGGACCTATGGGATTAAAGACATTTTATGAAGGTTTGCTATCAGTGTTTGGTGAAACTATAAAACCGAAGACCTTTGACCTGCATTTCTGCGAAATTGAGAAAGGGGAAAGAAAATTTGACGGCTGGAAAATTATCGTGGAACCAGTACAACATACAATACACAGTATTGGCTACCGTATAGAATCCACGGATGGCAAAACTTTAACATACTCAGGCGATACGGGGTATTGCGACGGGATTCTTCGCCTCGCTGAAAAAGTTAATACGTTGGTTCTTGAATGTTCTCTTCCAAACGATCAAAAGGCAGAAGGGCACCTAACGCCACGTCTTTGTGCACAAATTGCGCATGAATCCCAATGTGATAGATTGGTCTTATCGCACTTTTATCCCATATGCGATACCTTCAGAAAGAATAATAGCCATTTGAATAATGCCCTGAAAGACGTTTATAAGGGTGAGATCATTTTTGCGGAAGATTTTACCCGTGTTATAGTATAAGGCTTGGTTTCTCTGAAGAGGTATAAAAATATTGAAACAACATGATAAAGCACGGTATGCACTCCTTATTTGTGACATGTTAAATGATTTCGTCAAAGAAGGCGCTCCCTTGGAGGTACCAAAGGCACGAGCCATAATCGATAACATTAAAAAGGAACTTAAAAAATCAAGAAAGAAGCGCATTCCCGTTATTTTTTGCTGCGACGCGCATAAAAAATTTGATAGAGAATTTAAGCTGTGGTCCAGACATGCTGTAAAGGGAACCGATGGCGCTCAGGTTATCAAAGAACTTCATCCACACAGACAAGATTATTTGGTTAATAAGACCAGTTATTCCTGTTTCTACAAAACATCTCTGGACAGGATATTGAAAAGGTGTGGTATCACTCACATAATCATAACCGGGGTTGTCACCAATATCTGTATATTATATACCGTAGCGGAAGCCTATATGAGAGGCTATCAGATTGTAATACCTGACAATTGTGTTGCCGCACTTACACAACACGAACACCAATTTGCTATAGAGCAGATGCGTCATCTTTTCCATGCTGATATTATCTCAGCGTCCTGATTTACAAAAAAAGAAAGGGCATACGAAATGAATATTTCATATGCCCTTTTACCTTGTATCCAGAAGAAGTTGTAAGGCACGCTCACGAAAAGATTATTTCGAACCAAAATTCCTTACAATCTCCACCATCTTCTCAATCATTTCCGGTGACATCTTTCCCTGATACCCAGGGCATTTTCCTTTTCCTGCATTGATGTGTTTTACAAGCGCTTCATCTGTCCAAGCACTTTGAAAAGCCGGATCTGTAAAATCTGGCACTCCATACTCATGACCCTTGGCAGTGCCCTTACCACCATTTCCGTGGCAATAATAACAGCTCTCCTGAACCGCAAAACCAAGACCAGCAAAAATCGTATAAGGGCTCTTTGTAGTGTCGCCAGGGGTATGGTGTGTTAATGCCCATACAGAACTCGCCAAAGATAACCCTAAACCTGCAACAACAGGCACTATATATGATAAACGGAACAATTTCATTATTCAAACCCTCCTCATTTAGATTATGTAGGATATGATATTTAAGTATATTACGGAACCAGTTTCATCTCTGATCTATAAATCTTGTGACAATTCCTGCAGGCTATGGTTAGCCTTCTGAATTGTACCTGGATTTCTTCCAAATCTTTGTTTGCTGCCGCTTTATCAATTTCGTTTGAATGATAAATGACCTCGTCATTCAATACGTTATAATTTTTATCCGTTGCAAATTTGCTCTTGGAGATCTCCGTATCTGCGGTAATTGCCTTTGCTGCCGCCGAAAATTTACCAAAATTACTATCATCAGCCGCGGAAAGTCCGGTCATTGCTCTCATTGCCTGAAAATCATCCCACATTTTTTTGCACAACTCGGCTTGGCTTGCCTGTCCATAACTCACTGACGACATCGCTGCAACGAACAAGGTAATTGTTCCTGCAAAAATACCTTTTTTTAACCTCATTTTTTCCTCCTCACTTTCTTTTTTTAAATTACTTACAATCTCCAGACTCTTATCGAATTTCTTCCAAGACAATCATTTCCCATAATAATAGACTAAAACAAAAAGGGCCGCTATTCTTCAATCCGTGTTTAGACTCTGAAATATTAGAATTCACCCCTAAGC
>Ga0232067_100057_pt1 | contig 25365 bp, 23 predicted proteins | sample LAC_MetaT_11_FD_183954 | JGI IMG/M metagenome (GOLD analysis project Ga0232067, IMG submission 183954) | Metatranscriptome of anaerobic ammonium oxidizing microbial communities from anammox membrane bioreactor (MBR) in UC Berkley... | ecosystem: Engineered > Bioreactor > Anaerobic > Unclassified ...
AAGGATTCGACCGGATAAGTTGAGGTATAGGTGGCGTATTGAGGTTGTCAGCTAATATTATTTATTGTCGCTGTGGGATTTGCTGTTACCAATATCGGGCTTTCGGCGATTTTGGGAAGACGCAAACCCACCGCAGAAAAACTCTCACCGTATGAGTGCGGTATTAATCCGGTGGGTTCGGCACGGGAACGTTTTTCGGTAAAGTTTTATCTTATTGCCATGTTGTTTGTTATTTTTGATATTGAGGTGGTCTTTCTTTACCCCTGGGCGGTGGCATTTAAGTCGCTTAGTCTCTTTGGTTTTATTGAAATGCTTATCTTTCTTGGCATACTCCTCATTTGTTATTTTTATCTCTGGAAAAAAGGGGGGTTGGAATGGGATTAGAAAGTCACCTCGGTGACAATATTCTTACAACAACCTTAACTACCATGATAAACTGGGCGCGTGAGTCTTCTCTCTGGCCAATGCCGTTCGGGCTGGCCTGCTGTGCCATAGAAATGATGGCGGTAGTTGCGCCCCGCTATGATCTTGCGCGGTTTGGCGCAGAGGTCTTTCGCTTTTCACCACGGCAATCAGATCTGATGATTGTCGCTGGCACGCTTACTTACAAGATGGCGTCCGTGGCGAGAAAAATTTACGACCAGATGCCGGAGCCGAAGTGGGTTATTGCAATGGGTGCATGTGCAGTCTCTGGCGGCGTATACAATACCTACAGCGTTGTTCAGGGTCTTGACCAGGTTTTACCCGTAGATGTGTATCTTCCCGGATGTCCGCCCAGACCAGAGGCGTTGATCCATGCCATTATGGAAATACAAAAAAAGATTAAAAAGGAATCGTTGTAAATGCCCATGAAAAATGAAGACCTGGCCGCATTAATAAAAACAAAATTTCCTGAAGCAATTATGAGCATAGCTTCCTTTCGGAACGAATTGACGCTTACCGTGAAAAAAGACGCTGTTGCCGAAATTGCGCAATTTCTTAAGAAAAACGAAGCCCTCGATTTTAATTTTTTGTCTGATCTGTGTGGAGTTGACCGGATTGAAACGGATAATGTTTTTGATGTGGTATACCACCTCTATTCTCTTTCAAAAAATCACCGTCTGCGTCTTAAGGCGTCTGTCTCACCAGACGCACCAAGCCTGCCAACAGTAACCGGTGTCTGGAAAACGGCAAATTGGCATGAAAGGGAGACCTATGATATGTTTGGTATTACGTTTGAGGGGCATCCTGATTTGAGAAAAATTCTTACTCCGGAAGACTTTGAAGGACATCCGTTACGGAAAGATTATCCGTTGGACGGAAGGCAGCCAGCCACGCTCCGGGATATTTATCGAAAGGATGAAGCGTGACAGAGGCATCAACAACCACAACTACTACCCATTTGATGACAATCAATATGGGTCCGCAACATCCCAGCACGCACGGCGTTTTGAGGCTTTTGCTGGAACTGGACGGCGAGACAATCATAAAGGCAGTGCCGCATGTCGGATTCCTCCACCGGGGGGTGGAAAAGCTTGCGGAATACAGAACGTATCATCAATGTATCCCCCTCACCGACCGGCTGGATTATGTTGCCCCTTTTTCAAATAATTTAGCGTACGCCCTTACCGTTGAGAAACTGCTCGGCATTGAAATTCCTGAAAGGGCACAACACATTCGCGTACTTCTTTGCGAACTCACGAGGATCGCTTCCCATCTGCTGTGGCTTGCGACTCATGCGCTGGATATCGGCGCCATGACTGTATTCTTCTATTGTTTCAGAGAGCGTGAGGCAATCTATGACATCTTTGAAATGGTATCGGGGGCGCGGATGCATACCTCCTATATTCGGGTGGGCGGCGTATCGCGGGACTTGCCCGGTGGGTTTGCCGAGAGAACTCATAAATTTGTTATGGAATTTCCTTCCCGGCTCAACGAATACGAGACACTCCTTACGGAAAACCCTATATGGAAAAAACGCACGGTTGGCGTGGGCATTATTTCCGCAGAAGACGCCATCGATTATGGGCTTAGTGGTCCGAGTTTGCGGGGATCGGGAGTCAACTGGGATATCAGAAAGGCGGAACCCTATTCCCGATATGATAAATATCAATTTACGGTCCCGCTGGGTAAGAACGGCGACGTATATGACCGATATCGGATACGAATTGAAGAGATGCATCAGAGCAACGAAATTGTCCGGCAGGCTCTTAATATCCTTCCCAAGGGAGATTTTCTGGCCAGAATACCGAACGTCACTCTGCCGCCGAAAGAAGATGTTGAAACGATTATGGAGTCGATGATCACGCATTTTAAATTAATTACGGATGGTATTCATCCGCCAAAGGGTGAGGTTTATGCCAGCATTGAGGCACCGAAAGGCGAGTTAGGCTTTTATCTGGTCAGCGATGGCTCCAGCCATCCTTACCGCCTTAAGATACGGCCGCCTTCATTTGTCAATCTCGAGGCGTTGCCGAAGATGATAGAAGGTCGTATGCTTCCGGATGTTGTCGCGACTATTGGAAGTCTTGACATCGTTTTGGGAGAAATTGATCGTTAAAATTTGAATATCACGATGATATAGTAAAAATGAATACCGCAAAAGAACAAGTTGCGCAAGGCAATACGGTAGATTTTTCAAAGATAGAAAAGATACTGGGAAAATATAAAAACGCAAGAGGGGCAGTAATTCCTATTTTGCAGATGGTACAGACGGAATATGGTTATCTGCCGGAACCAGTTATCGATCTTATTTCAGAAAGATTGCATGTTAGCGTTCATGAAATAATAGGGGTTGCTACTTTTTATGCTCAATTTCATTTAAAACCGCGCGGACAGCACATCATTAAGGTGTGTTGCGGGACTGCATGCCATATAAAAGGAGCAAAAAAGGTCATGGAGAAACTGAGCGAAACATTAGAGGTTCCCACAGGTATGACAACAAAGGATAACGCATTCACGTTGGAGGAAGTTGCCTGTCTGGGCGCATGTTCACTGGCTCCTGTTATGATGGTGGATGAAGATCTCCATGGAAAACTAGCGCCGGATACGGTTGCTACAGTCATAAAAGAAATAAAAGAAGCGGGAATTCCCAAGTAATTTTTATGAATAGTAATGAAATGATAATTCAGCAACAAAAACCCAATCCGCAAAAACCACAAATACTTATCGGTATGGCCTCTTGTGGTTTGGGTGCTGGTGCAAGAAATGTGCTGAAAAGTATCGAACACGAGCTGGAAAGGCAAAAGCTCGATGCGGATATAGTACATACAGGTTGTATCGGTATGTGCGCGTATGAGGTGCTTATGGACGTGATCTTTCCTGGTCGTACGCGGGTTACTTACGGAAATGTGAAAGCAACAATGATTCCACAAATCTTAGAAGAGCACGTAGGGAAGGGAGAGGCGGTAAAGAAACTTGTTATGTCGCAGATGTACCTGGATGACAAAACAGTCATCCCCTATGAAGGGTTGCCCTTTTTTGATGACCTGGAGATGAATAAAGGTCAAAAAAAAAATATATCCTCAGGAATTGCGGATATATTGACCCCGATAGCATCGGTGAATATGTCGAGCGGGGTGGATACACGGCTCTTGAAAAAGCTCTCAAGTCCATGACTCCCAAGGCAGTAATTGACGAAATAAGCAAATCAGGTCTCCGGGGCCGTGGTGGTGGTGGCTTTCCAACAGGTGAAAAGTGGGCTTCCTGTGCCAAGTATTCTGCTGACGAAAAATTTGTCGTGTGCAATGCCGATGAGGGCGATCCGGGCGCCTTCATGGACAGGAGTCTTTTGGAAGGAGACCCTCACGCTGTTTTAGAGGGTATGATTATTGCCGGGTATGCTATTAATGCCACGGCTGGTTACATCTACATTCGTGCCGAATACCCTCTGGCAGTCAAAAGGCTAAAACATACTATTGAAGAGGCAAAAAAGCATGGTTTTCTGGGACAAAACATATTAAAAACCGGATACAGCATGGAAATGTATATAAAAGAGGGGGCAGGTGCCTTTGTCTGCGGTGAATCAACTGCATTACAAAACTCTATTGAAGGCAAACGAGGTATGCCCCACACGAGGCCGCCGCAATCTGTAGAGGCCGGTCTATGGCATAAACCTACGTGTTTGAATAATGTAGAGACTTTTGCTAACGTACCATTTATTATAAATCGGGGTGCGAATTGGTATACCAGAATTGGTACAGAAAAGAGCAAGGGAACAAAAATCTTCTCCCTGACCGGAAAGATAAAAAATGCTGGTCTTGTTGAGGTTCCTATGGGTACAACGATCAGACAAATTGTCTTCGATATGGGCGGCGGAATTCCGAAAAGAAAAAAATTTAAGGCGGTGCAAATCGGAGGTCCGTCTGGTGGTTGTCTTCCTGAATCCCTGCTGGATTCACCCATAGATTACGAATCGCTTGTCGGGGCAGGTGCAATGATGGGCTCGGGAAGTTTTGTGGTTGTTGACGAGACTACCTGCATGGTAGAGATGGCCAGATTCTTTATGAATTTTTGTGCTAATGAATCATGCGGAAAATGCCCACCCTGCCGGATTGGCACTACCCTTATCCTGGAAATCCTCACCCGTATTACCATGGGACAAGGTGAAGATAAAGATTTAGAGGTACTGGAACAGATGGGTGACGAGATGAAGGTGATGTCTCTTTGCGGTCTTGGTCAATCGGCCCCAAATCCGGTAAAATCTACCATCCGGTATTTTCGGGATGAATATGTAGCACATATCCGTGATAAAATTTGCCCAACGGCCACGTGTGTTGCCCTCCACAAGTATGAGGTGATCCCGGAAAAATGCACCAGGTGTCAGGCATGTATTCGTAATTGTCCGGTTAAGGCAATCAGCGGCAGCGCTGCGGAAACTGCTTTCATTCATAAAGAAAAATGTATCAAGTGCAATCTTTGTTACGAAAAATGTAATTTTCTGGCAATAAAATAAAATGAATATCGTACAACTGGTTATAGATGACAAACCTATCAGCGCTCCGGAAGGCACGAATGTTTTCCATGCAGCGATGAACAACGGCATTTACATTCCGGGACTGTGCTATCATCCGAAACTCTCACAATTCGGGGGCTGCAGGCTTTGCTTTGTTGAGATCACGGAACGGAAAAGGACTGGTCACCGTTTTGCCTGTGCTCATCCCGTGTCAGAAGGAATGGTGGTGAAAGTGAATACCCCAAGAGTCGTTCGATACCGCAAGTCGGTTATGGAGTATTTACTGGCGCATCACGAACTCTCCTGTCCTACCTGCGACAAGTCGGGAGAATGCGGACTTCAGAACATCACTTATGAACTAAATTTGGCTCCCGGCAGATTCAGGACGGTAAGAATGCACTATCCGGTGATCCGGGATAACCCTGTATTGGAACTGAACCGCAACCGATGTGTTTTGTGCGGCCGCTGTGTAAGCACCTGTAAGGAAATTGAAGGATTGAGCGCCATTGATTTTCAGAACCGCGGTTTTAAAACGGTAGTCGGTACCGCCTTTGATCGGCCACTGGAGTGCAGTTTCTGCGGCGGTTGTGTTGCCGTGTGCCCGACCGGCGCATGGCAGGACAGAACCTTAGGGTTCAGAGGCAGAGCATGGGAATTTACCAGTACGCCTACGATTTGTCCTTACTGTTCTGTTGGATGCACGGTTGTTGTTGATACAAAAGCAGGGAACGTACGACGGATCGTATCCAATGATCGCTTGGGAATAAATGAAGGCAATCTCTGCGTTAAGGGAAGGTTTGGCCACGAATTTATCCACTCTCCTGAACGGTTGAAAACTCCGTTAATCAGGCGCAACGGCGAATTCTCTCCGGCAACCTGGAATGACGCTCTTGACTATGTATCGAAACGGTTCCAGGAAATTATCCAGAAATATGGGGGAACATCGATTGGTGGGATTGGTTCTGAAAGGTGTACCAATGAAGACAATTACCTCTTTCAAAAATTCTGCAGAGCTGTCCTGGGTACGAACGTTATCGACAATATATCGAATATGAAATCGCCCTATCTCAACCGGCTGATTTATCAATCGGTGGTGAATGGAATTGCGACGCCGTTTCTCCGAGAACTAGAACAGGCAAATACTCTCTTCTTCTTTGGCGCTGATGTAACAGAGGCACATCCCGTGATCGGCAGTATGGCCAGAAAAGCTATTAGATTGAACAATGCGAATCTCGTCATCGCAAATGTCAGAGACGTCCAGTTCAATAGCAACGCCAAAAACGATATTCGATTGTTCTATACGTTAGGAAGCCAGATCATCCTCATAAATGCCCTGATGAAAGTTATCATCGAGGAAGGTTTGGTTGATGAAAAGAAGGCAGAAGCGGCGACAAACCATTTTCATGAATTGTGCTCCGCGTTGAATATGGTTACGGTCAGCGAGGCGTCTCAGCAAACAGGCGTCCCTGAGGAAACTATCAGAAATGCGGCGCGAATATTAGCAAAACCGGGAAGATGCCATATTATCTGCGGTAAGGACATTGAAGAGGATCCGTCCGGTGAAGTTGCTGTAAAAGCCTTGTTGAACCTCTGTGCCCTGCTCAATATCCCTGGAAACAATGAAGACAAACGGGCTTCGGTTTTGTTCTCAAGATCTCATAATAATTCTCAGGGTGTAAATGATATGGGGGTTGTTCCCGAATTCCTCCCCGGGTATCTTGATTTAAATGATGCATCCCACAGGGAAAGGGTCAAAAAGATATGGGGAAGGAAACTGCCGGAGCATGTGGTGAAGGAAGATTCTGTAAATGTTATTGATCTTATGCTCAATGGCAAAGTAAAAGCATTGTACGTTATAGGAGAAAATCCTGTCATGGCCTATCCGTATGGAAAAGACGTTCGGGAGGCATGCAAAAAGCTCGATTTCCTGGTTGTTCAGGATGCTTTTCTGACGGAAACGGCGCAAATGGCGGACGTTGTCCTTCCGACAGCAATCTTTGCTGAGAAGGAAGGGACCTTTACCAATATGGGGATGACCGTGCAGCGGCTGAACAAGGCACTCAAACCCGCGGGAGAAGCAAGACAGGACTGGGAAATTCTCTGTGAACTTGCAAAAAAGATGGGATATTCTTTTTCTTATCTTTCTGTGAAGGAGGTTTTGCAGGAAATTGGAAGCTTGTCTCCCATCTATGCCGGTATTCAGTACGACCGCTTGAAAAGAAAAGAATTTCGCTGGATATCTTCCTTCTATGATAAAAATCCTCGGGTGCCGTATACCTTTGAGATTATTCGCCCTCCATCTGCCGCTGTAGTAAAAAGAAAGGATTTTCCGTATCTGTTGCTTACCGGAGCTAGTTTGAATCATCATGGCTCTTTTTCCCGGCATGCAAAGGCGCTCATCGCAATTGCTCCGGAATGTTTCATGGAAATATCCAGAAAGGTTGCACAGGATGCGGGTATCTTGAACGGAGATACGGTAACAATTGAATCCATGCAAAACAAGATAAAGCTGAAAGTAAAGGTTACGGACAGGATACCCGAAGGGATCGTATTTATTCCGGAAGATTATGAGTGGGTACCGGTTAATCTGCTTCGCAATAAGATATATACCCCGGTTAAAATCTATAAAGAAACAGAGTAGAATGATGAACATATGAGGGTAATGGTATGGCAAAAAAAGGACAGACATATTTTTGTGAGATTTGCAGACAAAAAGTCGTCGTTACGAAAGCAGGCTTCGGGGTGTTGGTATGTTGCGGCCAGGAAATGCGTTCAGCCGATGCCGGGGGGATGATGGCCACCTGGACAGCAGTCCATCATAACCCTGTAGATGGGGTAAAATTCCACTGTAACGTATGCGGACAGCAGATAGATGTTATTGTCGAAACGACAGGTATCCTGGAATGTTGCGGTCAAAGAATGCAGCGGATTGGGGAAACGTCAGTGAAATGAATAATGAATTCCTTGTGTATCTCGTTATTGTGTGTGTTAAGATCCTGCTTGTATTTGGCGTAGTTCAGCTTATGGTCATTTCCATGATCTGGCTTGAAAGGAAGATTATGGCACACATGCAGGTGCGGCTGGGTCCGATGCGTGTTGGTCCCCATGGTTTGCTGCAACCTATAGCCGATGGTATCAAGCTCCTCTTTAAGGAAGATATTATTCCTGAAAAGGCAAGCAAGCTGCTTTTTGTCCTGGCGCCGGCTATGGCAATGATTCCGGCAATGCTCACCTTTGCCGTTATTCCTTTCGGAGACGCGGTAAAAATTCTTGGGTACAAGGTAGATCTGGTAATTACTGATGTTAATATAGGATTTCTGTATATTTTTGGCGTATCCTCCCTGGGTATTTATGGTATCGTTATGGCTGGCTGGGCATCGAACAACAAATACTCTTTGCTGGGCGGTATTCGGTCTTCAGCACAGATGATCAGCTACGAACTAACCCTTGGGCTGTCCCTGATCGGAGTAGTCATGATGACAGAGTCTTTGAGTCTGGTAGATGTTGTTAATGCCCAGGCGAAATTATGGAATATTATTCTGCAACCCATCGGTTTTTTTATCTATTTCACGAGTGCAATAGCGGAGGTCAACCGGTGTCCGTTTGACCTGCCGGAGGCGGAATCAGAACTTGTGGCAGGATACCACACCGAGTACAGCAGTATGAAGTTTGCAATGTTTTTCATGGCTGAGTATGCCAACATGATTACCGTATCGGCCATTGCAGTAACCTTTTTTTTGGGCGGATGGCAAGGGCCATTTTTGCCTCCGGTAGTATGGTTCCTGCTCAAGTTATCGGGGTGTCTGTTTTTTTTCATCTGGATACGGTCGACGTTCCCACGGCTCAGATATGATCAGTTGATGCATTTTGGCTGGAAATTCCTGTTGCCGCTCTCGCTTCTTAATATATTAATTACCGGACTTGTCATAGTAATAAAAGGATAATATGATCTTACCCTTATTGAAAGGACTGGCGCTTACTCTTCGGCGATTTCTCAATCCGAAGACATGCGCAACAGAACTCTATCCTGAAGAACGACCAAAACTATCCACGAGATTCCGGGGGTTACCGGAACTGCAGATCGGAAAAGATGGCAGGGAAAAGTGTGTTGCTTGCGGGTTATGCGCCAAGGTGTGTCCCTCGCAGTGCATTTCTATTGAAGGCGCAGAGGATGAAACGCACAGGAGATACCCAAAAACCTATGAATTGGATGCCTTCCGTTGTATTTTCTGCGGGTTTTGCGAAGAAGCGTGTCCGGTAAGGGCGATCATCCTGAGGGATACCTTTGAACTGGCAACGTATGAGAAGAAAGACGTCTTTGATAAGGAAAAATTATTAGATCTCACGAGGAAGAGAAATTTACCGCGATAAATATCTCCATCTAGGATTTAAAACTCTGAGAGGTTTGGTATACGATTTTATGCTTTGGATTTTATCTTTTCTGACTCATTCAGGTTAGGGGAATGTTAGCGTATTTATTTTACATTGTAGCTGCAATTACGGTAACCACTGCGGTTTATCTTATCTTTGAGAAAAATCCCGTTTTTGGCGCTCTGTATCTTATTCAGACAATGGTCTCTCTTGCCGTTCTCTATATACTGCTTGAGGCGCAGTTTGTCGCTGCCGTCCAGATCATTGTATATGCCGGAGCCATTATGGTGCTCTTCCTCTTCGTAATTATGTTACTAAACCTTGATATCGGGGAAGAGACGAAGAATGCCTTGCCCTATCAAAGGATACCCGCTATTCTCATGGGGATTGCATTGTTCACCATTATTTGTATTGTTATCAGGTCAAAGATCCTGCAAGGAAAGCAGGATCAATACACAACGGCGGTTGTTCAAGGCGTTGGAAATACAAAACTCATTGGTAATTTATTGTTCACGGAATATCTGCTGCCATTCGAAATAACCTCTATATTATTATTTGTAGCGGCTATTGGCGCTATTATGCTGGCAAAGAGGAAATTATAAGATGATTACGATTACGCACTATCTGGTATTGAGCGCAATCCTGTTTACGGTGGGCGTTATTGGTGTTCTGATCCGGAGAAATGCCATCATCATCTTTATGTGCATAGAACTCATGCTCAATGCGGTAAATCTGTCCTTTGTGGCGTGTGCCCATTACCTCAACTCCATGCAAGGGCAGTTGTTTGTATTTTTTACCATGACCGTTGCCGCTGCTGAAGCTGCTGTCGGTCTGGCGATCATTGTCGCGGTATTCAGGAATAAAGAAACCATAAACATTGACGATATCAATATCATGAAATGGTAGGAATTTCATGCTCAATCTCGTAGCACTAATCTTGTTATTCCCGTTAATCGGGACGGTTATCAACGGCCTTGCAGGAAAAAGATTGCGTAAGGAAACGGTGGGATACCTTGCCTGCGGGGCAATTGGTTTGTCATTCCTCGTTTCATTTATGGTATTTATCGGACTGCTCCAGTTGCCACCCGGCGAGCGCCTGTTTGAAAAACATCTCTTTCGCTGGATCGAATCAGGCTCATTCATATCGGCGGCTGCCTTGCAGGTAGACCCCCTGTCCGTGGTGATGATCCTGGTCATTACCGGTGTCGGATTTCTTATCCACATCTACTCGATTGGTTATATGCACCATGATAAGGGTTATCACCGGTATTTTTGCTACCTCAACCTATTCGTCTTCTCCATGCTTTTGCTGGTACTCAGTAATAATTTCCTCCTCATGTTTATCGGATGGGAAGCAGTCGGATTATGTTCATATCTGCTTATAGGATTCTGGTTTGAAAAGAAATCGGCCTCTGATGCAGCCAAAAAGGCCTTTGTTGTAAACCGGGTCGGTGATTTTGGTTTTGCCCTCGGCATTATGCTGATTTTTTTGACCTTTCACAGTATCGATTTTACGGAAGTATTCAGCGCTGTTTCTCACGGGAATTTTGAGAAGGGCAGTTTCACGGTGACGATGATCACCCTGCTTTTGTTCATAGGGGCAACGGGTAAATCAGCCCAGATACCCTTGTACACGTGGCTGCCAGATGCTATGGAAGGCCCAACGCCGGTCAGTGCACTCATCCATGCGGCAACCATGGTAACGGCAGGCGTTTATATGATCGCCCGATGCAACGCCCTGTATCTGTTGTCTCCGTTCACAATGACCGTGGTGGCCAGTATTGGCGTAATAACAGCGCTTTTTGCGGCAACCATCGGTCTCGTGCAAAATGATATCAAGCGGGTGCTGGCATATTCCACTATCAGCCAACTCGGCTATATGTTTCTGGCCTGCGGTGTGGGTGCATTTACAGCGGGTGTCTTTCACCTGATGACCCATGCATTTTTCAAGGCCTTGTTATTTCTTGCTTCAGGAAGTGTCATTCACGCTCTGTCCGGTGAGCAGGATATAAGGAAGATGGGCGGGCTGAAGCCCCACATTCCTGTCACATACAAGACCTTTTTGATTGGTACGGTCGCTATTGCTGGTATTCCTCCGTTTGCAGGGTTTTTCAGCAAAGACGAAATTTTATTAGAAGCGCTCGTCCGTGGGAATTTCATTTACTGGTCGCTTGGAGCCTTTGCCGCCTTGTTAACAGCTTTTTATATGTTCCGTTTACTCTTTATGACTTTCCATGGGGAATGCCGGGTTGATCACCATGCGATGGAACATCTCCATGAGTCTCCAAAAAATATGACTTTGCCTCTCGTCGCGCTTGCGGGGCTTTCTTTTGTCGGTGGATTCTTTGGTATTCCCGGCGCAAATGCGTTGGAACACTTTTTAGCGCCTGTACTGGGCGGACACGGCCATACCGAGGTTAGCGGGACAGTGTCAGCCGGGCATCACGGCGCATGGCTTCCCTATCTGATGATGGTTATTTCGACGGCAATCGCCCTTGTCGGGATATTCCTTGCGTACCAGATGTATATCAAGAAACCGGAGTTATCCAAAAAACTGGCAGAACGGTTCCGGCTTATCCATAAACTCCTGTTGAACAAGTATTATATTGACGAAATCTACGACGCCATCTTTATTAACCCGACAAAAAAAATCTCGACCCAAGTCTTATGGAAGGTGATTGATGTCAGGATGATTGATGGTTCGGTAAATGGTATCGCCCGGCTTGTGGGAAGAATCGGAAGTGTTTTGCGTCACTTGCAAACAGGATATATCCGTAATTATGCCTTTTATATTGTTGTGGGCTGTATCCTTATTATTGTACTTGCTGTGTTTGGCAGGTAAGCAGGATTGGTATTGCTTACCGAAAAACTGTCTTTTAACGCTGGCCTTTTCATAACTGAATATCTATGCCTATGCTTTCACTCGTAACCTTTTTCCCGGTCATCGGGGTATTTTTTATCCTTTTCATGGATTCAAAGAGAAAGGAACTTGTCAGGGTTACCACTCTGCTGGTTTCAATTGTGGTGTTTGTCCTTTCCCTTCCTTTGTATTTCAATTTCAATGCCCGTGCGTATGAGATGCAGTTTGTTGAAAAATTGCCGTGGATACCTTCCTTTGGAATCAACTATCACGTCGGAGTAGATGGAATAAGCCTTTTTCTTATTCTTTTGACGACCTTTCTCATGCCCATCTCTATCCTGGCCTCATGGCATATCACGAAGCATGTGAAGGAATATATGATTGCTATGCTCGTGCTTGAGACGGGTATGGTTGGCGTATTTATTTCGCTGGACCTGTTTTTGTTTTATGTATTCTGGGAGCTTATGTTGATTCCCATGTATCTTCTCATTGGCATCTGGGGCGGACCGCGAAGAATTTATGCGGCAATAAAATTCTTCCTTTATACTATGACCGGTAGCGTCTTTATGCTCCTGGCAATCATTGCCTTGTATTTTCTTAATTACCGTGCAACGGGCAATTATACGTTTAATCTTCTGGAATTTTACCGTCTGGAACTCTCGTTTGCCGTCCAGTTCTGGTTGTTCATTGCCTTTGCGCTTGCTTTTGTTATAAAAGTTCCTATGTTTCCCTTTCATACCTGGCTGCCGGATGCACATGTGGAGGCACCCACCGCCGGAAGTGTTATCCTGGCAGGGGTGCTCTTAAAAATGGGGACGTATGGCTTTGTGCGATTCTGCCTGCCACTGTTTCCGGAGGCAAGCCACGCCTTCATCCCGGTAATTTCCTGGATGGCAATTGTTGGTATCATTTATGGCGCATTGGTCTCTATGGTGCAAGACGACCTGAAAAAACTGGTTGCTTATTCCAGCGTAAGTCATTTGGGCTTCATCATGCTGGGCATTTTTACCTTTAATATCCAGGGGATCGAGGGTGGCATTACCCAAATGATCAATCATGGACTAAGCACCGGGGCCCTCTTTCTTGTGGTTGGAATGCTCTATGAAAGAAGGCATACACGAATGATCGCGGATTTTGGGGGGTTAACCAGGCAGATGCCGGTTTTTGCCACCTTCTTTATGATCGTTACCTTGTCTTCCATCGGATTACCTGGTTTAAATGGCTTTGTGGGGGAGTTCCTTATTCTCGTGGGTACGTTCAAGTCACGCATCCTGTATGCATCCATTGCAACATCGGGTATTATCCTTGCTGCGGTATATATGCTCTGGATGTTTCAGCGGGTCATGTTTCATGAAATTACCCATGAAGAGAATAAGAAGTTAACGGATGTGAGTAAGCGGGAATTTGCCATCTTACTTCCCCTGATCATAGTCATCTTCTGGATAGGCATCTATCCTAGCTCGTTTCTACGGAAGATGGATGCATCGGTAAACCACCTTTTAAGGCAGACGGGCGAAGGGGTAAACAGCGTTTCCCGTCTCCAAAAACAAAATAAACAGACAATGCCACAGATTGACATCGTTTCAGAAACCAAAACAGAATGGGAATAATAGGTACCTGTAAGGCAGGAAATTCATAGCGCAGCATAGTAGCACCAAATTTCACTTTTAGGGGGGAGTAAAAAGAATTATAAAAAAGATTTTATATTGATTATCTTAAAATGCAGTAAACCCGTAACGTAATTTCCGCTTAGCAAAGGGTAATACGTGCGAAACCCCTCTTGTTAAGAGACTAAAGAGGCTTGCTAAAAAGAGAAAACTTTAAAAGGTCGTTTATGACAAATGTTTCCATCATGACGTTTAATATCCTGAGTATCCTGCCGATCCTGATTCTGTCGGGTTTTGGAATGATCGTACTCCTCGTCGACGTTTTATCTTCAAGGAGATTGGGGGAAAAGAATCTTCTTGCTTACATATCTTTAATAGGGATTATTCTTGCCGCTATCTTCGCCAGAAGCCCTGCCGGGACGACCCTCTTCTCGTTCAATGAGTCCTTTACAATCGATAACTACTCCCTCTTTTTTAATTTTATCTTTTTGCTCAGCACGGGACTCACAATTCTGATATCACACAGTTATATTAAACGTGAGGAGATTAATCACGGGGAATATTACGCCCTCATTCTGTTTTCTACCATTGGGATGATGCTCATGGCGGCCGGCGCTGATTTGCTGAATATTTTCATCGGTCTGGAGGTTATGTCCATTAGTATTTACATCCTGACGGGATTTAAGCGTTCGAAGCTTATCTCAAATGAGGCATCTTTGAAATATTTCCTGCTTGGTGCGTTTGCCACGGGCTTTTTACTCTATGGCATCTCCCTTGTCTATGGTTCTACAGGTGCGATCAATCTGAAACAGATCGCCAGCTTTATTGCCAGTAAGGGAGGCATTTCAGACCCCGTGTTGCTCATGGGAATGGGGTTGATCATCATTGGGCTTGGATTCAAGGTCGCTTCCGTACCGTTTCATGCATGGGTGCCTGATGTCTATGAAGGAGCGCCCACCGCAATTACGGCCTTCATGTCGGTAGGACCAAAGGCCGCGGGTTTTGCCGCCTTTTTGCGAATTCTCATAACTGCTTTCGGCTCGGCTCATGACGAATGGCAAAAGATTATTTGCATCCTCGCCATCTTGACCATGACGATAGGAAACGTCATTGCCATTGCCCAGACAAACATCAAGCGCATGCTTGCTTATTCCAGCATTGCCCATGCTGGCTATCTTCTTATTGCTCTGGTGTCAGCAAATGATATGGGCGTATCGGGAACGTTATTTTATATGCTGGCGTACACGTTTATGAATATTGGGGCATTTGCTATTGTTATTGTACTGAGCCGCAAAGGTGACGAATTCATCCAAATCAATGACTATGCCGGATTGGGATTTAAGCATCCGCTCCTTGCCCTGGCGATGACTCTTTTCATGTTTTCCATGGCGGGTGTACCGCCCACGGCAGGTTTTGTGGGGAAATTTTATATCTTCAGCGCTGCTATAAAATCGGGTTATATCGGGCTTGCCGTTATTGGGGTAATTAACAGTGTTATCTCTGTGTATTACTACTTAAGAATCACGGTAATTATGTACATGAAAGAACCCACAAGGGAATTCGCCCCCCTCACCATTTCACCCCTGATCGTTGCCGCCATCGCTATCTCGGTGATTGGCACACTTCATCTGGGCATTTTCCCTTCTAAAGTTATGGAAATTGCTCAACAAGCTACGCTCATGTTGAAATAAGCCTATTCAGAAACAGAAAAAGACAGTATCAGAGTCCCACTCTTGACGACAAGGCATTGGTAGCGCGATCCACCTCGTCAGCGAGTGACTGAAGTTTTCCCGTGACGATTTTTCCATCTTCATTTGCCTTAGTGACATAAGGTTTTATCGATAGCATCCCTCGTGTGGTAAGGTCATTGCCAAGTGCAGTTTTTATATCCGTCAAATCAATAATGAAAGGTTGATACGTTATCTGGACTTCCTGTGCCAGACTCGTGATATGTTGAAAGATTTTGCTTAATTCCCCGCGTCGTTCCTCCCCGGTTGCGCGTAATTCTGAATTCATGATGTTTGATGACTCTTTTTCCCAGGTATCAAAATATTCTTTCCCTTTGGTAGACATACTTTCTGCATGTCTGCTCATGCTGCGTGAGTTGTCTGTTGTACGGTTCAGTTGTTTTACAAAATTCTGATACGGCTTATACAGATCTCCTCCGTCGGTTTTTTCAATTTGGTTCAGCGCTGTAAGTGTTTCGGTTATCTGGTTAAGATTCTTTGACAGCTCTTTATGGAATTCCTCAATGCTCGATACGGCCTTTTGCTTTTTTTCCAGGCCAGTTGTAGCACAACCAGGGAAAAAAACCTGTGCTCCCCATAGAAGGAAGACAGCTGGAAGACCAAGTGCGTTCCATGTGATTGTCCTCTTTTCCTGTCTATACTTTTTTAACCATTCGGCTGTTTGTTTTTTCATATTCCATGCTCCTGTAAAAATTATTATCATAACGCAGCAAACCGCAATTAATTCCACTCCAAGGTGATGCGGGTTGCGAAAAAACTTAGCAAAAAAAGATGTTATAAAGGAATATTATAATGAAAAATAATAGAATGTCTTTACCTTTTTTTTAGAGAATAACTGGGAAAAGTATTCTCCCGAACATGTCTGTCTCTATTCAACAATCCCTTTCGGAGAACTGTAACAACGTAGAAAGGCTGCAGATTATTATGAAAACTTTCCCATGTTTCATGCTAGTTCTCCTGTGGCTATTGAAAAGATTTTTGAAGATTTCAAAAATCTTTTTGATGCTACCGCGGAAAAAGCCTTTTGCTTTTTAAAATATATCTAACAGGGTCACATTAATACCTTTAAAGGCCAGAAAGATAATACTGCCGATACGTTGAAACTTCAGTTTTTCAGACATAATCATGTTAGGGTTTTTTTAAAACCTTTTGTCCAGTATTTGAAAAGTGTTCAATGTTTGGTAAAAATCCTGCAAACAAGCCGAGTAATGGTAAGAAAGAGCAGATTTTAAAGACGAATTCGATGTCTATTTTGTCCGCTAAAGCGCCTATTGCCGCAGAACCTACAGCTCCCATCCCAAAAGCAAAACCAAAGAATAAGCCAGACACCATCCCTAATTTCTCGGGAATAAGCTCCTGGCCATATACAATAATAGCTGGAAAAGCGGAAGCCAATATTATACCTATGAATACCGTCAAAACTACTGTCCAGACAAGATTTACATAAGGCAAAAGAACGGCAAAAGGCGCTATACCTATTATGGATATCCAAATCACCATTTTTATCCCGAATCTATCACTAAGCGGACCGCCAATTATTGTTCCGGAGGCTACTGCAATGAGAAAAATAAAGAGAAATATCTGTGAACTTTGAATAGATACCCCGAAATGGTGAATCAGATAAAAAGTAAGGTAATTTTGCATCGAAGCCATGTAAAAGAACTTGGAAAACATCAAAACCATCAAAATTCCCAAGGCCAGCGCTATTTTATATCTTGATATATTATTGATATTCTGTCTGTACAGATTAGTCAGCCTCTTTTTTTTAAAATTCTGTCTTTTTGACCAACTTCCTGTTCTCCATAAGATAATTACAGCGATAAAGGCTAGTATAGAAAAAAAGGCAATATAACGCTGACCAAAAGGCACGATAATAGAGGCTGCCAAAAGGGGGCCGATGGCCATTCCCGCATTACCACCCATCTGGAAAATGGACTGTGCAAGGCCTGCGCGTCCACCGGAAGCGTAACGCGCTATACGCGAGGATTCCGGGTGAAATATCGATGATCCGATACCTACTAATGTCCCGGAAATTAAGACACCAGCAAAACTCCTCGAATAGGCAAGAGATAGCAGGCTTGTTAATGTAAAACACATTCCGATCGTTAATGAATAGGGCTGCGGCTTCTTATCAGTAAACCATCCCACCACTGGTTGAAGGATTGAAGCTGTTAGCTGATAAGATAAAGTTATCAAACCTATCTGGATAAAGCTCAGACTATAATTCGCCTTGAGAAGGGGATAAATAGACGGGAATACAGATTGCAGAGAATCGTTTATTAAATGGGCGGTACTTAACGAAAATAAAATAGAAAATACAGATCCGTTAGATCTCTTATTCTTATTCTTTAACTTTTTCAACCTTCTTTTAAATGCTTTTGTACGCTTCATTTCATCTCAATTATCTTGCTGTTCATTCTCCGGTACCTTTCTCTCCTAGATTCCCGTCTGATTGACACTTCCGCCGTAGTCAAAGCTTTAAAACCGTCGCTTGATGGAAAAATTACTAGAGCGATATCATAGCAAAATTGTTGGGCTATTTTCAACGTTTGATCGAATGATCTCAAAATAAAGTTGCTAATAGATAGAAGGATATTTTAGATAAACCCTAAACGCGCAATGATGGTATATAAGGCAATACTTTTAAAGAAGCAATTTCTTTCTTTGTCGTTGAAAAGGTAGCATATCCCAATCTAAGGGTTACGGATAGGGGCAGCGGTTAATCCTGCGCAAAATCCCAGTTTTCTTACGGCGAACTGCACGGATGGTATTATTTAAAAAATGATTTGCATGGTTTCTGAACCTTTCCTGATTTTCTGATAGCTGGCATATTCCTCAAGTTTTTCTCTGCTTTGAGATGGTGGTAGTAAACCTCGTTCTGATTTGCTTATATTGCAGGGTCCAATCCATTTTCAACGCAAAGCTGTTTTAGAATTTTTTGATGGTTATTTTGTCGAATTTAAAAACTCACCAAATTGTTTTACCTTATTCATTTCTCTCTCCATTCGTGTTGTATTGGTTATGCAACAGAGTAATTAAAATACAACATTTTTTAACATGGGAAGTATCTCAAGATTTACCAGACGTATTCTTAATATTCAGATGTATAATTTCACGATATTTTTTCAGCCTTACATCGTGTTCCAGTCTAAGTCGTAATGGCTGATGGCCTCTGCGGCATGTGGTGGCGAATTCGCACCATTCGCACTTTTGTGTGTCTTCTGACGGTGAAACGGGGAAGATACCCTCGCGAATAATTTTCAGAAATTCCTGCAGGGTTTCCCAATATAGTTCCTGGTAATTCACCCAACTATTGCGATTGAGAGTTTTTGTTTGTGGGGATGTCTGTCCTGTTTTTTCTCTGGTGTGTTCTGCTACGTAAACAAAAGATGCCTCATCTATTTTAATTTGTCCCTGAGGAATGTGACCCTTCTTAATCTTTTCCGATAGCAGATGTTCTGCCATGATGATGTAAAAGGGGAGTTGTAACTTTTGACCCCGAATGGCAGATCTCATGATATTTTCTTTTAAATATTTTCCGGATTTGTAATCGATCACACGCAAGCTAATTGCATTCTTCTCTTTTTTTATATCCATGCGATCGATCTTTCCATTAAATACTATCTTTAAATTCTCTCCCTGTTTAAAGGATTCAGGGATAAGTTTGTGCAAGTCATTTTGTAGATAAAGCTTTACCGTTTTTTCTAAGTAAGTGGGAATGTAACCAGTTTTTTCAATCTGTTCGAGGTCCCACGCTATGAATTGCGTGAGAAGAACAAGTATCTCCTCCTTTTCAATTTCCCATATGATCGGGTATGAAACAGGAGTCTGCTGTTCCATGTTTGTGAAATATTTTTGTGCAATACTGTGTAAAAGCTCTCTCGTATTTATTTTTTTTGTACTTGTGGTAAAGTATCTTTCCTCTATCAGGGTATTATAAAAATCCCTCAGGATGTTGTGATAAAGGGTACCGAGGTCCACGGCTGCTATCATTTCAGACATTTCTGGCTCTTCCAGGGGCTCTATTTCCAGGATTTTTCTCATAAAAAACTTAAACGGGCATGTCCCAAAGGTCTCTAATGTAGTAGGACTAATGCTCTGATATGCCGCCCCGTTCCACCACGTGGACATATCACCAACGATTCCGTCGTATGGCGTTAAATGATGATCGTGGCTTTCGTTAAAACTTAAGGCTGATTGTGAACGTTTAAAGACATCCTGGTTGTTTCCAAGAGCCTTCAAAAGACCGGTAGGATCTATTCGGTCGAGCGCCATCCGGATACCGGCCTCTTTTGGTGTAAGCAACAATAGTTCCTGCTTACAGAGTTTTTCCTTAATACTGCGTGGAACGTAAATTTCGTATGCCGGTTTTTCTCCGGAATCCTTTGTGGGTGGGGACAGCTTTTTTAACGTTTGAAGGATATCAATAAGATAATGGGATTGAATCTTCGGTTTTCCCGATTCATCCGAACGTTCATAAAGGAGATAGAGTTGTTCCCTTGCGGCATTTAATAAGAAGGAGAAGAGCAGGCGCTCTTCGTCGAATCCCCGGAGTTTTTCGGAAATAAAGTTTCCCAGTACTTCAGACAGTCTGCGTCGCACGTGATCCCGCAGGAATGGCTCTTCGGAGATAGCACGGGGGAACATCTTTTCGTTTAAGCCTAATACAAACAAGACGCGAAAAGGAACACCCCGGGCCGACATAGCGTCAAGCACCTTTACGCCTCTGCCGTTTCTCAATCCGATGGGTAGAGTTTCATGCCGGCATGCATCTGTGAATGTATCGATAAATTGGTCCAGGGACACCTCTTCTCCCATACAGTCCAGGGCGCATAGGGTCTGCAACAATTCTTTTGTTTTTTTCAGTATCAGGTGATCTCTTTCGATATCTTCCGGATTCCCTTCTGAGGGAATCTGAATATATTTCAGGAGGAGGTGGATCGTCTTTGCAGATAGCGTCTTCCATGATGCCTTTTCAGGAAGAAGTAACAAGTCGTTTGATAAGGTGCGCAGGATAGTTTTTAAAATATCGATTTGGCCTGCGGAGATATGGGCATGCCTTATTGTCTCTTCATCGTCTAACGAGCTATTATTTCCCTCTGTTCCCTCTCTTTCATATGGAGGTTTATGAGTAAGAGTTTTTTTTTCAATAAATGTGTCTTCTCTTGATAAGGGGTCTTCATTGTCGTGGACAACTAACTCTGTCAATACTCTCCTCTCTTGTTCAAGCCTTGCTAACCAGCACTCGATACCGTTGCGAATACCTAATTTTCTGCTCAGGGTGTCCCAGCGATCCGGATGCGGAATAAGTTCCGTGGAGTCGCACGACGGTATTTTGAAATAGGGTGATCCCAACAACTCCATGACCATCGGACGGTAAAAATCTTCCCGTTTCAGCAAGAGTATGTTTTGGATGGCTTTTATCAGGGGATACTTTTCCATGGGCTCCTGTATGCTGGTGGCAAATGGGATGCTGTTTTCCTGAAATATTTTTTTGATGGTATCGGTGTACGGTTCAAGCGACCGTGCAACCACACCAATCGTTTCCATAGCATACCCTTCATCCGTCAATTTCAGGATCTTCTTTGCAACCGTCCAGACCTCGTCATGCATGCCAGAGACATTGATAATAACAGGTTTTTGATTTTTGGTTTCACGTTCCTGGTTATGAGTTATAAAATATGTGCCTACTTTTTGGTCCGTAACCAGCGACTGGCAGCTCACAACAGGTGTACCTTCGGATGTTGAATCCATGAGGTACGAGAACCCAGTGCTGACATCAGGACACAATTCCTCTATGTCACGTGCCATACCCAGCACGAATGATTCGAAAAAAGATTTTACGTAAGCAAAACCAGGATGTTTCTTTTGGTAGGGCAGGAAGAGTATTGTTGGATAAGCCCTGAATATTTCCCCGAAAAAATCCTGCTCAACCCCGGTAAGGTCATAGAAGCCATATGCCAGGATGTATTTAAATCTCCTGAGGAATTCAGAGTCCGTTATATAGGAAGTGGTCATACGATAGATATCCGAATAGTGGGAAATATTCGTGCTTTTTAATCTCTGCCTGAACAGATCATAGAGCTGTATGACTCCTTGTAGTTTCTGTACTTCCATACCTTCAACAAATCCTTCCCGAACGGCTTCTTTTAAATCATTGGCATGGACATTTGCATCAGTAAGGTCCTGTATGACCTGGAAGAGTGCGCTAGCGAGGGTTGTCAGAGACGGTACATTTTTAAATATGGGATTTGTTGACAGATGTTGTTTCAGCAATTCTGCAATGATGCCTTCGTAAATAACGGACTGCTGGATAATCTGACCCACTTCAATTCCCGATCGCCTGCAAATCTCCTTTGCTAAAACATAAAAGTTCATAAAAGAGAGATTCATGAAAGAGGCACCTTGCTCCCGGACAAGGCGCTCCTGGAGTCGGTTGAGCATCCAGTTCGTAGGCGCCACAACGGCAAGAGGCGCCATGGGATCATCCCTTTTTAACGTATGTACCGTCTCTACGAAGGAGTCTTCAAGGGATGGGTGATAATGTCCGATTTTGACGGTTAACATTATGGTGTCCTGTAAAACTTCTTTCTATAAGTTTTTTTACCACGTTATGTAATTTAATACTAGGTATCATCCGCCTCTGGATGCTCTGTACCGTCTGTTAGTTCCAAACTCTTAATGTGCGGCAAGGTTGCTCCGATAATACCCTGCATGTCGCCATACATACCAGCAGTACTATTAACTATCTTTTCTATCTGTTTTTCTCTTTTTGCCCACATTGTTGTTATAGCCCTTTTTTCCCGATCCAGATCCTCTTTCATGGATTTAAAGGATTCAACGATTGCTTCTATTTTTTGTTTGAATTCTGGCCCCGACAAATAATTATAAAGCACCTCCATCTTTTCACTTTTACCAACGAGTGATAATTTATGCTGAGCCAGTTCCATTAAACTCGTTCGTAAAACCGATGCCAGGGCAATTGACAGTGCATAGTCCGCGACCCAAACGCCTTCTATTTGTGCGAAACCTTCTATTCCTTTGGGCATGGTTTCCGTCACCAGAACTGCAACCTCCGCCTTTACCTCTCTCTGATCGTCTTTGAGTTTTGATAACCAACCGTCGTTCCATGCCTTTGTATGCTTTGATTCCCATATCATAGTACCACAATACTGACCGCTCTTGTTGTAGACTTTTTGGAGAATATCGGCTCCCCTAATCCCTTTGGGAACCGGTTCGATTGTGTCGGTTGGGAATTGTGCCTTTAAGAGAGATTCCATGCCCAATTCCAGTACCTCCCCCTGGGTCTGCATGGAGCCCTGCTGTGCCTTGCGTTTGGCTTCGTCAAGGGCCTTTTTGGTGTCTTCCAATTGTTTTTCTTTTTCCAGGAGTTTGAGGCGCATCTCTTCCTCGGCTTCTTTCCTGGCCTTTTCAGAGATAATTTTTCGCTCCTCATCCAGCTTTCTGGCAATTTCGAGTTCCTGATTCTTTCCCAGTTCCTCCAGTTCGCGCACCTTCTTGCGAAATTCCAACTCTACTCTTTGAGCTTCCGCAAGTTTCTGTTCTTTTTCCACATTCTGGTCCTTCAGGTCCTTTAACTCTACCCGGATGGCATCCTCAACCTCTTTCCTGGACTCTAGCTTCAACTTTTCCCTTTCCGCTTGTAATTTCTGAGAGACTTGCTGGTCGATCGATTTCCTGGCATCTTCAAGCGTTTTCATCTCATCGGCAAGGGACTTCTCACGCCTGGCAAGTTCCAATTCCCTTTCCTTTGCTTTCAGTTCAAACTCTTTCCGGAGTTCTTCCTTTATTTGATGTGAAAGCGTTTCGGTTAATGGTATCTCTTTAGTGCAGTAAGGGCAGGTTATTGTTTGGTCCGGCATATCGTTATCCTAAAGTATTGACAAATCATTGAGTTTCTTTTTCATTTTATCCCGAAAACCATGGCTATCCAAAAAGAAAATGAGAATCTTCCAAAAATATTTTGGTCTTTTTTAGCAAGGCTATGAATAAAATTAACCCTGTCAGGGTTTGAAACCCTGACAGGGCTGAAGTATATATTTGCTTGGGTTAGAAGCAGTCCATCAGGATTGCTGACCTGGCTATTTCCTGCCGTTGATGGATTGCATAACCTCCCGAAAACTTTCCAGACTGGCCTCCAGATTTTCAATAATATCCCCCGCCAATTCATCAGGGTCGGGCAAGTTATCGAGATCGGCAAGGGACTTATCTTTTATCCACGTGATATCAAGCGAAGTCTTGTCACGGCTGAGGATTTCATCATACGTGAATTTTCTCCACCTGCCTTCTGGATTAGTCTCTGCATGATATATTTCCTTTCGTTTGTGACGGTTGGTTGGATTGTAGCAGATAATAAAATCCTTAAGATCGTCCAGCTTTAAGGGGTTTTTCTTCAGTGTGTGGTGAATATTCGTGCGGTAATCGTAAATCCAGGTTTCCTTCGTCCATGCCTTTTTCCCGGCAGGTTTTGCATCAAAGAAGATCACATTCGCCTTTACGCCCTGCGCATAAAAAATCCCTGTTGGCAAACGAAGGATCGTGTGCAGGTCCGTGGTTTCTAAAAGTTTCCTGCGCACCGTTTCTCCAGCCCCACCTTCAAACAATACATTATCGGGTACTACAACGGCTGCCTGTCCCGTCGTTTTTAACATGGTGTGAATATGCTGGACAAAGTTGAGTTGTTTGTTGCTCGTGGTTGCCCAAAAATCCTGCCGGTTGTATGTAAGGTCTTCCTTTTTCTGTTCTCCTTCCTCGTTTGTAAATGTCATGCTGCTCTTCTTTCCGAATGGCGGATTCGTGAGGACATAATCGTACCGCCTGCCATCATCGGCAACCAGCGCATCGGTGGAGGAAATTACATTTTCACTGTCAATGTCACCAACGTTGTGCAGGAACAGATTCATCAGGCACAACCTGCGGGTACCAGCAACAATCTCATTGCCGAAAAACGTCTTGTATTTGAGAAACTGCTTTTGTTCTTTGTCCAGGGAATGATTGCCGGCAATAAAATCGTAAGCGGCCAGAAAGAAGCCTCCCGTGCCGCAAGCCGGATCAGCAATAGTTTTGCCAGGTTCAGGTCTCAGACATTCCACCATTGCTTTAATCAAAGCCCGTGGTGTGAAGTATTGCCCTGCACCGTTCTTGGTGTCCTCTGCATTTTTCTCTAAAAGCCCTTCGTAGATCTGTCCTTTTATGTCCGTACCCATCGTGCTCCACTGCTCTCTGTCAATCATATCGATGAGTTTGTAGAGTTTGGCGGGGTCTTGAATCTTGTTTTGGCTCTTGGTAAAAATCTGCCCCAGAATCCCTTTTTGTTGCGAAAGTTCACGAAGCAACGTGGTATAATGCAGCTCCAATGCAGCGCCCTTCCTTCCGGTCAGACTTTCCCAGTTAAATTCTTTGGGTATGGGAAGTTTACGATTATACGGCGGCCTGGAAAACTCATATGCCATCTTCAAAAAGAGCATATAGGTGAGCTGCTCCAGGTAATCGCCGTAGCCTACGCCGTCGTCCCGCAGGGTGTGGCAAAAGCTCCATATTTTGCTAATAATGCCGGATGTGTTGTTCATATTATTTTAATCCTGTCCTTCTGTTGTGGTATAGTTTCCATGCCTGTTCAATTTGTCAGCGCCAGAGGCGCGGAATGTTTATAGGTGGTTGCACTCATAACATAGATAACTGTTTTTTAATGCCTATGAGTACCATAACATCGAAAACTTAATATAAACTTTGTTTATTTAAGGGAAGGTATGGTTAACGGAAGGAGTCCGTAGGACGACTGGAGTTAACCATACCTTCCCTTCCCAAAAAAACGCGCTATGAAAA
>Ga0232067_100099_pt1 | contig 18621 bp, 16 predicted proteins | sample LAC_MetaT_11_FD_183954 | JGI IMG/M metagenome (GOLD analysis project Ga0232067, IMG submission 183954) | Metatranscriptome of anaerobic ammonium oxidizing microbial communities from anammox membrane bioreactor (MBR) in UC Berkley... | ecosystem: Engineered > Bioreactor > Anaerobic > Unclassified ...
ATTCTTAATGGTGGGCGAGGCAGATTGGCAATAGATGTCGGAATGATAACTGCCATTTCCGCCGTATTCCACCGTGCAATAGTCCAAAATTGTTGATGCATTCACGGTACCACCAAAGAAAACGATGCCTTGCCAGTCACCGGGCGACGGGGTTGCCGCATTTGAGGTGAAGGTGATGGGATTGCCGCTTGTGCCCGTGGCATTCAATGCGCCTATGCCTAATCTCCCGATGTAAAGGCCTTGACCGGCGTCAAATTTCACCAGGCACCCAGGGGATATCGTTAATGTAGCACCATTAGCCACTTCGATGGTGCCTGTAACGATATGGGGGCTATCGGTGACGTGCCACGTCACATTGCTGGTAATGTTACCGCTGTGGTTCATTCCATACGAGACGCCGGCGGTAAATACGGTTATTGCAAATGCCACAAAAACAACAGCCAGACTACTCAAAAACATTTTCTTACAACTCATAAATCTTCTCCTTTCCCTTTTTTTGTCAGACGTTTAAATAATCCTAAAAACAATCGTTGGTTACAAAGGACAACGTTACGAGAGACACCTCTCTTTACAAGAACATTCGGTATAAAAAAAAAGCCTTACTGCTGAAGAGATTTTATTACAAACATCTTCGGCAGTAAGGCTATCTCAAATTATTAGATGCTGAGACTAGTAGATGCTGAAACAAGTTCAGCATGACACGCTGCTTTACCGTCATTCTGAACTTGTTACTGCTTTACTGTCTTTCCGAACTTGTTTCGGTATCTCACATTAAAGACCCTCCACTTTGCGCCCCCTGATCACTCAGGGTTTGCCTTTATCGGGATGCTTCTATTGTACTATTGTATTATTTCACATATTTTTGAAACAAAAAAAGCCCTACTGCAAACAGATTTTTTAAATATCTCCGGCAGTAAGGCTATCTTATATGTTACGTATTTCCGTATACGCAGATGATCTTCATTTCTTTATCCCCGCACTTCCTTGTACAGGCAAAGACCCTTTACTTTGCGCCCCCTGATCACTCAGGGTTTACCCTTATCGGAATGCTTTTGTTTGTTGAATTATCGTTACATACAATACTCCTCCTCACTATAAAATATTTGGCATCATAAAAAAAATAATTTTTGATGTCAAGAAAAAAATAGTTACAACCATTCCCCAAAATCAAGATACCATGAGATATGAAAGCGTAAGGGGTGTAAGACTTTTTTGGCGTTATGTTTAGGAATCTATACATACTGCCCGCCTATCGCCAATTCCGGTATCCGTATCCTGATTGATGGACTGGCCGGCCACGGAAAGACACTGTTGCGGACGCTCTTTATAGAGAACTTTCGGCTCTTTTTTAAATCAGGAATGCGCTCGCCATTTGCATGCTTATTAAGGCACAATATCAGCGTTTGTTACCAAATACACATACTACTCTTAAAGGGATTACTAAAATATGAGCCACACCGGAGGTGATCTTCGCAGCCTCATCCTTCAAACACCTATCACTTGCAGACACGGAATATTTCAGCGGGATTGACCGACATTCATGGACAGTAGATCTTTCTATCCCTTGCCTTCCATCACATTCGCCCCTTTGCATTCGCCTAACCGCCGCAAGAATTGTCCGGTCTATTTTCTCAGACGCTAATACCACGGAACACTTGCGCTCTCATACGGTATCTGATACACTTTTTTAACATTGTCTTCTTCCGTCATTACGCGAGTTTTAAGCATTTCTGGTCGTATTTTACCGAAGAAGATGCCTTTTATTGTTAGAATAGCGTAGCTTTTACCATTTTCATCCGAAGGATGAATGGTTTAGCTTAAGAGATCTTGTTTAGTCTGTGAATTAAGAGCTAAGGAGACGGAACCCGGCGTTTACAATCATTACCGTCCGGGGGGTGTTGCTCTTCCGTGCTGCATTCATGATAGAGCGTACCATGCATTCTCCATTTTCAATCCCGTAATGTCTTTGGTTATGGGGTGGCATGAACAAGCTTTGCTTGTCCATGTTGTTTGAATAGGCACACGGATTTGGAATAGATCTCACGGACAAACAAGGTTGTCCGTGCCACCCTATGAACCTGCTTACATAAAATGAAAATTTTCATACAATTCAAATAACCAGCGCCGGAGTTGACGCCCCCCCTTTTATTTTTCTTGCAAATTCTGTGTAATTCTTTTACTGTGATATCGTCAAGATAGTTACTCACATTTTTAGAAAGGTTTTTACTATGACATATCCTGTTATGATTCTTCTGTGGCTCCTCTCTATGGCCTTCATGCCGGGCTGCAGTAAAAATGATACTGCGTCCTCAAGCGTTGGAATCGTTTATAAATCAGGAGACATCGGTGATGAAACCACGAATAACTCGGGAAGCGCTCAAAAACTGGACACCCGACAGTTGAATGAAAAACTCAGATCCATGACCAACGACGACTTATTCCAGTTCGCTCTTACCTGTGGAAATCAGGGGAACTATTCTGAGGCTGTTGCCGCCTATGATAAGATATTGGAAACCGACAAGAATTATCCCGATCTTTACTATTACCAGGGTTTGCTCTACCGGGACATGGGCATGCTGGATGAGGCTATCTGCGCCTTTCAGACGGCTATTGTCCAAAATCCAAATTCAGCGGAGGCATTTTACAATCTTGGCTATGCTTATCGTTGTAAGGGATTACACAGCGAGGCCATCCCTGAATACAAGAAGTCCCTGGCACTCATCTCAGAGAAAAAGACAAAACAGAGGGCATATATTCATTACAACCTCGGATTTTCCTGCTTCTCGAGTGGACTAATTGATGATGCGATCCGTGAATTCCAAAAGGCCCTGGTCTATAAACCCAAAGACAGGGAGATACATCAAAAATTAGGGATTGCCTATTCCGCAAAGGGATGGGCGGATAAAGCCAAAGATGAATTTTTACTGTATCAAACGGATGGTGAACATATAAAAGAAATCCCGTAAAATACAGAAACATTCACACAAAGGTACCAGGAACCTCAAATTGAGGTCTCGTTACCCTTGCGATAAGCTAAAAACCACACTATTGGAGACCATCATGAAAGATCTCAAAAGCAGACTGGACTTATTAGAAATGGATCTGAAAAAATTAGAGAGAAAGATCAAAGAAGATGTTCTCTGCGGTACGGCTGAAGACTGGCATCATGTCTTGCAGAGAGTAAGAAAGATCGAGGAGCTCGCCATTTCACAACTGGCGGTAATGAAATATCTGGATGAACGCAAATAGCCAGAGAAAAGTTGTCTTATAAAAATATTTGAGGCAGCGATTTCTCGCATGCAAACCGTTAAAAAACGGCAAGAATAGCAATCCCTGGCAGGCACAGCAGAAATATCAATTCAACAGCGCATATTGAATCAATAGAGCCATAGAAGAATTTGGCAAACGATCATTTCTGTGTTTGCGCCAAATCAAAGCTTATCACTTCCTAACGCCAGATGATACTGCATATAATTTTATTTTTGAAAATGGCACTCCACAAACATTCTTCGCTTCTTTTGCTATAAAACCTTTGTGATCTCGTCAGTCTGAAACAGAGGCATTTTTTTCGGTTTCCCCCCTGTAACAAGCTTTAAGCCCTCACCTTTTTTAGTAAGTTTTCCTATCTGAGTGCATGCGATACCCTGTTTTGCAAGGATCGCGATGACTTCTTTTGTGTCCGTGGGATCGAGTGCGATAAGCAGCGCTCCCGACGCAATGAGACCAAGCGGGTGAATGTTGAATAATTTACAGATTTGTTCCGTTTCTTCATAGCAGGGGATCTTTTCTGCGTGGATAATCGCTCCTGTTTCTGAAACCTTTGTAAGCTCCAGAATGCCTGTAGACAACCCTCCTTCCGTTGGGTCGTGCATGGCATGGATACCAGCTACGGTATTTGCCAGCAAGGCATCCGCAACGACACTTAATCCGGGCCTATCAATAAATGCCTGTGCCCTTTTCAAAAACCGTTCACCAAATTTCTTCCGTATGAGTGCGGACTTTTCCCGTGCAATAATGGCCGTTCCTTCAATGGCAATTCCTTTTGTGAGCAAAAGGTCATCGCCTGGTTTTGCCTCCGAATTGATTACAAGCTTGTCCTTTTCAACCTCACCCAGCATATGTCCAATAACCATGGGCCGGTCGATTTTGTATGATATCTCCGTATGTCCACCACACAGGGTGATATTAAGTTTTTGGGTTGATTTCGTAATATCGTTGAATATCCGGGTGACCAGTTTTCTGTTTGTTTTCCCTTCAGGAAGCAGAAGTGTCGCCAGAAACCATTTGGGAGTAGCCCCTTTGGTAGCAATATCATTGGCGTTTACGTTGACGGTATACCAGCCGATACGGTGGGTAGTAAAGGTAACGGGATCACTCTTGACAACGAGATACTTTTCTCCAAAATCGATGACGGCGGCATCCTCACCAATCCTGGGACCCACAATAACCCTCGGATCCGCAATAGGGTATGAGTTCAGGAATCTTTCCAGCAGCCGGTAATCAAGTTTTCCCACAGGAAAATATTTCATAACCATTGGGCGGGTTCTATCACCCCCCCTACACCCTTATAATCCCTCGTTCAAAAGGAGGCTTGGTGCGTCTTTGCAGTTATAGGATATCACGGATATCCTTTAAACCAACCTGTTCACGGCTCATAAAGGGTTCTCCGTATTCCGCGCGTATCAGATTGCCGTAATACTGATTCTTTGCGATAAGCGAACGGCTGATATATTTCCAGCGATCGGCATCATACGCAAACTGGGATTGATAGGCCTGTGCAATCTGGAGTTTTTTTTCAAATTCCCTGCTGATATCCAGTATGAATGATGGGGTGATGTGCAGCCGGAAATGAGAGCAAAGGTAATAGAAGATGTGATCCGGGTAACAAGGCTCTCCGGGGATATCCGATTTTGTCAGTTTCGCATAGAACCGGGCTGCTTCGCCGATCTGCGTGGCCTGGACATGGTCAGGATGTGCATCAATCCAATAAGGAAGAAAAAGCACTTGCGGCCGTATCTTCCGGATGACGGTGGCGACCTTTTTGCGCGTCTCAATGCCGTCCATGAGGTATCGATTGGGCAGATCAAGCACCGTCCTGCTTTTCACACCAAGCATGACCGCCGAAAGCTCCCACTCCTTTTGTCTGATTTCAGGGCTACCATGCGGGGTGGGCTCGCCATTCGTCAGGTCGAGCATATGGACTTCATACCCAAGGGTTACTAATTTCAGAATACTGCCTCCCATGCCGCCTTCTGCGTCGTCCGGATGAGGCGCTATTACCAGAATAGTTGTCATATAAATCGCTTTCCGATACTGTATGTCTTCAGATAAAATAAAAAAATCGATAAAAATTCAGAATTTCATTGTACTGAACGACCTGAAAAATGCAAGAAAAAGTCCGTCGCATTCCTGATGCGGTTATATTATAACCAGGTGAATTTAGCCATGAAGGGAATGGAGAACAGGAAGAACCTTTGTGACTATTAAGCACGTGTTTCAATCAAAGTACGTATTCTTAAAGAATGCGTCAAAAGGGTGTCGGTATCGCTTGTAGCGCTTATTCGCCCTGTTTGCCTGCCTTTCTATCTCTTCATCCATGGTGTCCCATGTTTGCTCATAATAGTTTTTTTCATAAACCATCCTGGAGATATTCTTTCCTCGGACGCGGTCTGTGAGAGAAATACTCTTTATAATATCCAGGGTGTTTTTAAGATTAAAATTCAGGTATTCAAAATCGATCCTTTCCGCTGTTGGAAAAAGTGAGAATGCGTCTTTGATCTCTGTCACCCACGGTATAACCGGTGAATAATACGGTATAACAGGCATGCCTGCATCCAGAAGCGCTTGAATTGCGATATTTCTGGAAACAAATGACGGACTTTTGGGTTCTATCGCTTGCTTAAAAGTATCGCTGTAATTGTTTACCGTAAAATATATCCTTTTGCAAAATCCCTGGTTAAGCAAAGGGATATACTCCACGATATAGGGGGAACGGGTTAGTATGATATACGGGACTTCATGGTTATTTAAAATTTCCAGAATCCTTTTAGTCAGCCGGAATTTCTTTTCTACGGGCTGAAAACACTCTGTCGTAGATCCCAGAAGTACCGTCTTAGGTTTTTTTTCACGAATTTCTTTTTCCAGGAAATCCGGGGCATTCTTTCGTATATCCACGTAGGTTCCCCAGGGCTTCTTTCTCTTGCTGGCAACCTTGTTCGATCTCACATAACAATAAAGGCAGGCAAATTCACAACCCCTATAGGGATTTATTACATAGTCCCCTAAATCTATAGCAGTAAGGTTTAGGACACGATTTACCGAAACCTCATTAATTTCTATCATATGGAAAATACTTCAGATTCCATCAAAGGCCTCAGCCATGGTGAATGACTGCGCATTGGGGGAAAATATTTGCAAATGTTTGACTCGGGTGCAATTTTGTATGCCGGGCAGTAAGTGTTTCGCTCCCATGACAAAGATTGAAATTCCTAAGTGGCGCTAAACGAAAACAGATATTTTCTTCATTTCTACCGAAGAGGGAAATCTTCAATCCCTACAATTTCTATACTCAAAAGATTTCTCGCTCTGTTCAAAATGACATGTTTGGTAGTTTTCATTCAGATACGAAATATAAGTTGTATCCTCAATTACCGGGTGGCACAAACAAACTTTGTTTGTCTGTGAGATCTATTCCAAATCTGTCTGTATATTCAAATAACATAGACATACAGGTTTGTCTATACCACACGGAAATCCGCTTAAATAATCAGTAACTTATCCCCTGTCTCCCTCTCCACCCGTGAAGGATTCTGGGAGCACTGGGTTTTTTTCGTTCCATGTAGCAAGATGAAACCCATTGCTCCATCACCCTCCATTTTCCTGCTCCTGGGTTCGTAACGGTTTCGTGATAAATTATTTCTCTATTAAATTTCCAATAAATGCATTGGTATGCTTAATTTTATGCTTTTTAATTTCACGAACAAGAATTTCCATCCTTTTTAAGGCAATAGGATTTACCCTATAATCTGCCGTTTCATCAGCGGATGTACCATCATAATACGTGAAGGGATTAATTTGAGCTACTTGTGGTATAATATCCTTATGCAGGACAATAAAATCAAGGGTATTCTGAAAATCCTCGTCTGTTTCGGCAGGATAGCCAACCATGATACTAACACCAAAGAAGAGATTTGCCTGATGAAGGGCATTAAAGAACTTGAGAGCATCATCTGTAGTAAAACCTTTATTCATTTTTGTAAGGATCGTATTTGATGCAGACTCCAACCCTACAAACAGGCTGTAACAGCCGCTCTGTTTCATTTTTTTCATAAGACCTTTGTCCATATCCTTCCTGATTGCAATCTGCGCCTCCCAGCGAACTGCCCCAAAATGGTCGATGATGCTGCCACATAATGCATCTAGTTTCTTCAGATCTGCATTTATTAAGGAATCGTAAAACACAAAGCATTGTGTCCCGTTGTTTGTTTTGTGATAACGAATTTCTTCGATAATGCTGCTGACACTTCTCGTCCTGAAATTTTTGTAGAGAAGCCTTTCCGAACAAAAATTGCATCTTCGGATACATCCTCTTGAAAACTGAAGCGGTATCGTATGCTTCCTGGGATAGGCATTCAGATCGATCCCGGTATAACGGGGAAATGAAAGGTCTGTTAAATCCTGAAGTTGCTCAAATATTGCTATCTTTCTATGGGCAGTTCTGCCCGTAAGATATTGATACAGAGGAATCTCTCCTTCGCCCACTATCAGGAAATCTGCTGTCTGAAGGATTACATTATTAAATCCGCCATCCGTTTTAAAGAATTGGCGGCTGACTTCTGGCCCCCCAAATACAATCTTAAGGGTTTTTTTCTTTGATTTCAGAAGTACCGCCATGCTTAGGGTGGTATAAAAGTTACTTTTGAAGCAAGAGAATCCTACAACATCGTAGCTCAACATCTTTTCAATCGCGTCATGAAATTTTTCATAATAGTTTTGTCTCATAAGGGAAAGGACATTCTCTTCTAAAAAAGTATTACAACTCACCCGCCAATCTTTTTGTAATTGATCGTCAGATAAGGTAAAACACCTATGGTTAAAGTCTGTCAGGTCTGCGTCAATTCCTTTTTGTTCAAGGAACGACTGGAGGTATCCTAGCCCAATGGGAGGTGTATTAGGCCACGTTGGTGGCATGACCGTAAGGAGGATTTTTTTGCTAGCCATAATCAATTACCTGGAAAATAGAAACCGTGTAACACTTTAGTTCTTTTTAAACCCTCTGTAGGAATACTGTTATCTTGTTGGGGGGCAGGCTTGAAATCCGCCCATGCTGCGTTAAATACCCAATTTTTATGGGTATTTTCAAAAAACTAAATTGTTCTGAAATCGTAAAAAGTATATCAGGGAAAAAGGCACTCCGGCAATATTAAATGTTGTATTTTTCTGGCAGATGCTATAGTATTGCTCTTTCCGTAAAGATGATTTTTATCACACAGGATTCTAATTCTGATATTTAATGGACACGTTTCTCATAAAAGAATTTATTGAAAAAATTACCCGTGGCATAGAGTCAGCCCATGATCGTTTTTATGAAATCTTTTCTGCGAGAGGCTTTTTACTTGAATTAGACAGGGATTCCGGGAGGATACGATTGAATAACGAGTCACACAGAGAGGACGGAGAATTCCTGGAAGCGCTTCAGCACATCGATTACAAAAGAAACTACAGTAAGCCGCATCAGGACGCTATCGATGAGCACGATAACAAGAACAGTCCTCAGAACCGGCACCGATATTTTGACTCAATCGATATACCGTCGTTTGATATAAACAACTCAGGTTATTTGACCGAGCTATTTACCCATGAAATTCCCATTGATCTTTTTCGGTTAAATTGGGAAAGGCATCGGTATGGAAAATTTGATGAATTTAAAGCATGCAACCAAATCCCAGCGGTACAGGTATATGACTTGGAACCTTTTATCGCCCGCCTGGTAAAAGCCGTTTCTTCGATAGGGATATCCACATGGTCATCCTGCGAAGGTCACTGGGGCGAGCCTGCATATATCGTATTTGACGGCAGGTATCATCGTCTCTGGTTTCAGGCGGTCTTCAATAAGTTTATTTTAAAGAAATTATCTCTGGCATGCACATGGGACTGGCTGAGCTGGGACGAGCGCTGTATTATCCGTAAGCCGGGTGGAAATCTCCTGGAATTACACTTGGAAATCCAAGCGGTTGCCCGGCTTTTGTACGATAATAGAATGCTGTTAAGAGCCATAAAAAAGCAGGGATGCTTCCTTCTTACCAACAAGCACAAAGACATGCATCAGAAAGAACTCCTGAATACCTTCGAGGGCTATTTTGAAGGGGCAATAACGCAGGGACTATGAATGTAAAAGGAAAAAAGATGGCATGCTCTTGATTCTTCAATGAGCACTCGCGCGTCCTGGTCACCGTCGCAGCAAGAACAGAAACGGTGGAGGTGACGGTGGAAAAACCTGTGGAGGCGGTAACGGTTTTTCTCCGCCCATGCGTAGTAACCTCTGTTCTCACGAGAGAGCAGCCAGAAGTCCTCTTTGAAGGCGTCGAGCATGGCGGTAGCACCTAACATGAATTAGCACATAGAATACGCTCACGGGTGACTTATTATACGGCTATTTGGGCATATAATTAAAGTTCGCGAATAGTTTGTCGACAAAATACCTTAAATTGCCAAGATATATCAGGATATTTTATTTTTCAAGGCGAAAGGCACTATTATGTCCAAACCTAAATTATTAGATCCGGCGCGTGATGCAATTCGGGTAAGGCACTACAGCATGAGAACCGAAGATGCATTTGTTCATTAGATAAACGATTTATACTCATGTTCTTAATAAGGGGGGAAAGGGGGTACAGAGTCCTCTGGACGAGTTCTAATGACCGACAGTTGCTGGAAGGCCGGGATAGAATCGATAGATATCATAAGGACAGTATTTCTGAATCTGTTTGGCAGATTTCTGCATGACATCCTGAAGGATGTGGTCGGTTATATAGAGACAAAATACTTTAATCATCACCCGTAAAACAACTGTATTGCATTGCAGGCGGTCTGGATTGCATGGTCAATGTGTAATTTATCCTTTGGTTTCAATGGTTCAAAAAAGGAGACCTTGCCAATGATATCGGTTGCATACAAAAGGGCCACCGCCTTTCTTTTGATAGAATGGGCTGCACTAAAAAAGGCTGAGCATTCCATATCGACCACATCGACACCTTTCTTATTGAAGAATTCTTGATAGGATTCCTCACACTTCAGGGAACCTATGCTCATTCCCGTAACGGGATGAATTTGATAACCCGATGTGGCCTTTAAAAACGATTGAAATAACACCTGATCAGGATCGTGGGTGGAGATCTTATCCGTATGCCTTAAGAGGACGTCCGTGAAGCCTTCGAAGGCCATGCATTCACGGGGACTAACGAGACTTCCGATTGCCAGCCGTTCTGTCTCCTGAACCAGTCCGCATGCGCCAAAATAGATCATCTCCTGGCAATCCGTCTCTTGAAGATACAAGACGGTGTCACCGACAAACAAGGCGCCAATCCCTGCCTTAATAACGGTAAACGCGCCGGTATTTGCCGTTGCAAAGAGTTTCCCTTTTTTTAATGCTCCTACTCCCAGTATTTTGAGAAAACCGGGCGGAAGGAAAGGAATTATTACGCAGGTTTTTTGGATTGATGAAGTTTTTGTACCGAATAAGATTTCAAACTTTGTCATAAATGTATTGTAATAATTTCATGATATATTTACAATGATGACAATAAAATGGCGCTTTCTTAGCTCAGCACAGCCGTTGCAAAATCCCCCTTAGAAAGGGAGGTAAGGGCGTTGTGCTTCGCTGGTCTGACTTCTAGGATTGAACTGAAACGTTTTGCATGGTTTTAACTCTTTATGCAAAGTAATCCTTTTGTTTTTATGGAAAATATCTGATGCAATCTGCAGATAGCATCAGAATATTTATACATTGTCTCTGGATCGTGAGGAAGATTTTGATATGAAAAATGCACTGATAGCAGTCCTTATCGTAATATTACTGTTTGTATTTCCCGGTATAAGCCGTGCTGATTCGCCGATTACCACTACCAATTTTTATAAGGCTTATCTGGACATACAGATAGTCCAAAGGGCGCATCTGGAAGGTGTGATGGGTTTGGAAATTGCCGAATATTTATCATCCCCTGAAAATCCCATAGACGTTAAAGCCGCTGCAATTAATGCACTTTCGTGGAGATTTGAAGGTAAAAATAATGCAGAATTGTATATGTACTACCTGGGATTATTGTATCATGTGTCAATTCTGGAATTAGACACGGATTTCCTCAGTGCAGATGAAATATTTTGTCTGGGCTATCTCATGGTTATGGACAATTATTTTGATCCAGCGCACGCCTTACCGTTACTTGAAGTGGCTCAGAAGGCAATGAAAGACAGTTTTACCGTTTCAATTATTTTAGCACTTACCAAGGCGCAAATAATTCTTACTGAAGATTGGTGCGCGGTGTGGAAACTTACAGAAAAAGTCCTGGAAAATAGAGCACTTAATTTGGATTTACGCCCGGAGGCGATAAAAATAATTGTGGATTATATGCTTTTATATAAAGATTATTGTGACTGATATATTAACAAAGGTTGTAAGATCTATTTTTCGTGTAAAGGGAGCCGTGGATGTCATTCAATGTATTTATTACCAGACAAATTCCTGAAGAAGGCATTACTCTACTTAAAAATTCTTGTCTAACGGTGGAGATGAACCCTTATGACAGGTCGTTGACTTATGATGAGATTCTGCAACACGTAGAGGGCAGAGATGCAATCGTTACCATGCTTTCCGACAGGATAGATGCACGATTAATAAATAATGCAAAAAATTTAAAAATTATTGCTAATTACGCCGTGGGATATGACAACATTGATGTCAAGGCCGCCACTGCAAGGGGCATCGTGGTAGCAAATACGCCCGGTGTATTGACGGACAGTACAGCAGATATGGCTTGGGCGCTGCTTTTTTCCGTAACCCGGCGGATTGTTGAAGGCGATAAACTTACCCGTGCCGGTAAATTCACGGGATGGGCTCCTATGATGCTGCTGGGCGGAGACCTCGTTGGAAAAACCCTGGGGATTATCGGAGCAGGCAGGATTGGAACAGCGATGGCTATGCGGTCGCGGGGATGGGAGATGAGGGTTTTGTATACAACGCGGAGCAGCAGAAATGCCATATTGGAAGAAAATCTCCATGCGAAAAGAGTAGATTTAGAAACATTACTCAAAGAGTCAGATTTTATTTCTATCCATGCCCCCCTTTCTGAAAAGACCAGGCACTTGATTGGTGCGAAAGAACTCTCTCTGATGAAAAGGACAGCGTATCTTATAAATACTGGACGGGGTGCTGTAATCAATGAAGTGGCTTTGATAAGCGCCTTAAGAAATAAGCGGATTGCAGGAGCCGGTTTAGACGTCTATGAGGAAGAACCTAAATTAAAGCCAGGGCTTGCAGAACTGGACAATGTCGTTCTTGCCCCACATCTTGGCAGTGCTACAATAGAAACAAGGACAAAAATGTCTCTTATGGCAGCAGAGAATATCTTTGCTGTCTTAAACAGGCAGAAACCTCCGAACTGTGTAAATCCCGAAGTGCTCACCTAGTTTTGGATAAGTATTATGAGAAGTGCATGAAAGGCACGGACGGAACATGATTCTTGTATTAAATCGCTTAAATTAGCGTTCGGCATTAAGTTCTAAAGAAGATTCCGAAACGAGCTTGGAATGACAAATGATGTCAAAATGTCATGCTGAACTTGATTCAGCATCTCCTAAGAATAAAAACAGAATGTCTGAAGAGCGCTATACATAATAACGCCAATTTACGCAACCAGGTACTAGATACTTTTTTCTGTTTACAACTTGAAAAGGATGGCTTCCATTCCCTTCCCTGAATAGGGACAAGTTATGTCTTTGGCTACATAGTGGCATGGACAAACTTGTTTGTCCATGTTGTTCGAATATATACATGGATTTGGAATATATCACACTGACAAACAAAGTTTGTCAGTGCCATCCTTTAACCCGTTTAAATAAAATGAAAATTCCTATACGATAAATTTACAAACAATGTATGATTTAACAAATTTTACCTTAGAAGACATGACTCGCTGCGGTGATGCTTTACAGGCATTTGGACTTAAGGCAAAAAACCTGGAAGAATTGGCTAATCTGATGGTCCACTATTTTTATGACAATCTTACCGAGAAACAAACCGGGGAAAAATCTTGTGTCCTGATTCGTTTTTTTATGACGTATCCTCATCCAAGGCTTGACCTGGAATTACGCCAATTGGCAAACGAAATAATAGGTGGGCAGCCTGTACGGCAACGAATGAAATGTTTGATTCTGTTAGCCACGGTAGGAATACGACCTGAGTGGAACTCGGTAAAATTTTCCAAAGAACACAGGGTTATTCCTTTGGTGAGTGAACATGCCGTGGAACAAATCCCCATGATTTACCAAATGATTAACCAATTAGGAATAGACATTAGCAATGTTCTTGATCCTACTCCAGACTTTATTATAGGATTGGGAAGAAAAGTGTTCAACGTGTTCTACGTACCCAATGCCCTTGGAAGCCCTTATATTCCAGTTCAGGATAAATTCGTAGTCCCTTACGAAATCAAATCTGTTTTAGGACTAGGGAGCATATTGCCCACGGGAAATTTGTTCTCGCTAATTATGTTTTCTAAGACGGAAATTCCTCGCGAGACAGCAAATATGTTCAAAAACATTGCCTTAAGTGTAAGGATGGCGGTGTTGCCTTTTGTAACAGAAAATATCTTTGTTAGTGATAAAATCGAGATTAAAGAGGAGGACAAGCTCAGGTCCCTGATAGCTACTCAAACAAATTTATTGGACGTATACAAAAAAACTGCGATTGAACAATCGAAGCATTTGGAAAGTTTGTATTTGAATCTCGAAAATAAAGTGGAAGAAAAAACAAAACAGCTTCGTCAGGCAAATATTGCACTAGAACAAGCGAACAGACTGAAATCAGAATTTCTAGCAACCATGTCACACGAACTGCGCACTCCATTGAATGCAATTATTGGTTTTGCTGAAGTCTTGAAGGATGACGTTATCGGCCCTCTCAATAAAGAACAAAAGGAATGTTTGGATGATATCCATAGTAGCGGGCAACACCTGCTCAGCATGATTAATAACATCCTTGACTTCTCAAAAATTGAGGCCGGAAAATTTGAGCTCACATATGAAGAGTTTTCTTTTGAAGAGGTTATTGGCGAGGTATTGAATGCCGTTTTCGAATTTGCCAACAAGAAAGGCATCCGCATGCAAACACAGTTTCATCCTGACATACCCCTCATAATTGCTGATAAAGTAAAATTTAAACAAATCATGTTTAATCTCTTATCCAATGCCATTAAGTTTACTCCAGAAAATGGCAAGGTTACTATTTATGCAAAATTGGCAGAACAATACATTCAAATTGAGGTAATCGACACAGGAATTGGTATCAAATCTGAAGACATCGATAAATTATTTAAACCATTTCTTCAATTAGACGGCTCATATTCACGCCGCTACGAAGGGACAGGCCTTGGCTTAATTCTTACAAAACATCTGGTGGAATTACAGGGAGGGAAAATATGGGTGGAAAGTGAGTATGGGAAAGGAAGCACCTTCACCTTTACGTTACCAATTAAACCTCTTCAAGAGAGACATGATTAAAATACGAAAGGCAAAAGAGACAGATTTTGAAGATATATGGGATATTTTTCATCAGATAGTGAAGAGGGGAGATACCTTTGCCTTTGATCCGGAAGCACGCAAAGAAGATTGCAGAACTTTATGGATGTCGTCTTCTGTTCATACCTATGTTGCAGAATTTCAGAATAAAATTCTGGGGACATATATTTTGAGGAAGAATCAGCCAGGTTTGGGCGCCCATGTTGCAAATGCGGCTTATATGGTACATCCTGAAGCTCGCTGGCAGGGTATTGGTAAGGCCATGGGGAGTCAATCTATAAAACAGGCAAAAAAACAAGGCTTTTCTGCGATACAATTTAATTTTGTCGTGAGTACGAATATTGTTGCGATACAGTTATGGTTAAAACTTGGATTTAAGATCGTTGGCACCGTGCCAAAGGCATTTAACCATCAAAAGCTTGGGTTCGTAGACATTTATATTATGCATAGATTTGTGTAAAATCCCCTTATTTAAAATTTCTTCATTGCCATGGGCAACTCATATGTTAATGCCATTACCCTTTCTGCCTCTTCTATAGTCAATGTCCCTGTCCCACAACTAGGGGTGATGATAGATCTTTCTTTAATGAATGCCCTCGAAAATCCTTTATCAACGAGAAATTGGATACCTTCTTCCAGTTTTTTTACAAGGTCATTGAGTGAAACGTTCATTACCTTTGGAGAAGTTGGGATAATACCCCAGGCTAAATAGCCTCCTCTCTTAAGAAATGCCTGTATTTCACGCCAGTACATGAGGAATTTGTCCATAAACTCATAAGCATCAAAACTGATAATGTCCACCTTTGAATCCATGAGCATAGCCCAGTCCGTATTGCCGCAACAATGGGTGCCCGTGAGTCCGCCATGGGCTTGAACAGATTCGTAGATCTCGTTCAGGGCGCTGATTGCCCTTTCCCGGCTGATGTTCATAAATGCTGAACCGAAGCTGGTAAGGTATGGTTCATCGGCAAAGATAATAACCGGCAGACCATACCGGGATAGCTTTGTAAACTGCCAGTATGCCTTCATCGACATCAGTTTGATAATTACATCAAAGAATTCTTCGCTATACAGGGCTGTAATACCTGAGGAAAGCTTTAGAGATCCCGCAAGGGTAATAGGGCCAACCACCTGCCCTTTTAGTGCCCGTAATGGTTTTTGAGAAGATTTGTTGAGTCGATCCAACATTACATAAAATCCTGCTGAACATTCAGGACTTATCCGGAACAGATCAGGGTCATTTTTCAAATAAGCATCATAGAAACCTGCCAGTGCATCAGACGTATCTTGAGAAACGTCAATACTGACCGTCTTCCCATCCGCAGCGATTGTAATACAGGGCAACCCTTCCGTATATTGGATGCACATGTCTTCATTGACGTTTAGCTTTGGTAACTGAGGCCAGCAGGGAATCTCCGGGAGTGATTTGAACATGAGTTCACAGGCCGCCTCAACGTCGATATGGGGAAGACTTCCAATGGCAGTGGCTGAGAAATTGCCCTTAAAAACTGTCGTCATAGATGGCCTCTTTCCTCTTGAAATTTTTTAAATATTGACGGTATTGTTACGAAATAGACTGCTATACAACCGCTTCTTTTTTGTCTTTTGAAGAACTTCTTTTAACCAACAGAAGCAATGGAACTGACGTAAACTGCACTACGATCGAAAATGTGACAAGAGCCATTAATGAAAAGTCGTAGAAAAAGCCCATGAGCGCACTGCCGAGAAACCAGCATACGCCATAGCCTGCGTTGAAAATTCCATATCCCGCACCACGTCTGGTTATGGGGACCATTTCTGCAATAGCGGCCCGCATAATGGATTCCTGCGCCCCCATACCCATACCCCAGAGCCCCATTCCGACCAGGGCAACAGAGAAGTTTCCCCAAAAAACCAACGGTGCAAAGAGCATAGAACAGAGGGAAGCAATGACTAATATGGAAATGCCTATGCGGTCAAACAGGTATCCAAAAAAAAGTGCTGCAATAGCATCGACACCCATTGCAATAGCATAAAAGACAGGAATCCAGGCATCTGAAACAACCGATACCTTTTTCAGGTGATATGCAATAAGCGGAAAGTCCGCGTAACCGGCAGCAATCAATGCAACGGCAATCAGATAAAGCCAGAATTTTCCGGGGAATCCCTTTGTCTCCAATTCAGTTTGAGCTACTTCTAAATCACGGGGTTGGGGGTATAACCATCTGGCCGTTATGAGCACACTTATTGCCATAAGAGCAGGTGCAAGCAAAATCACATAACCAGTTCTATAACCTTCCTTAAAGTAAATGACTCCGGCAACGGCGAGAGGGCCAAGCACCGCTCCTATCTGATCCAATGCCTCGTGCAGTCCAAAGCCTTTTCCCCTGCCGATCTCCTTGGTTGCGTGAGAAAGCATTGCGTCACGTGCCGGGGTTCGAATCGCCTTCCCCATGCGCTCTGCAATCATGAGCAAAACAGCAATTTCCCAACGTCCCGCCAAAGCCAGGGCAGGCACGGCCAGCAGATTCAACGAATAACCAAACAGCGTGATTGGCCAGTATCTTCCCATTTTATCACTGATGTAACCTGCGACAAGTCGTAAACTATATCCGATTAGTTCCCCAAGTCCGGCAACAAATCCAACCGTCGTTGCACTTGCCCCAAGTAAGGCTAAATATGGGCCATTAATGCTCCGGGCGCCTTCGTATGTTACATCCGCAAAAAGACTCACGACACCAAGCAATACAATAAATTTTAGAGCGGCTGTTTTTTTTACACTGTTATTGTTATCTGCACCTGAAAGTGAATGGTTATTCATTACAGTATTATTTTGTAAAATCATTTAGTAAGTGCTAAAAAATTGTTCGCAACATCGGCTTCATCGTATTCTTTTGATCTGTTATGAAAAATAGGTATAGATGTGGCTGCGCTTTTTGACGGTGTCTTGCGGAGGTTCAGCATTAGATGAAACGATTTATTGTTTCCGATGTTAATGGCCTGCGAGACACTGCTCATCCTGGGAAATCGCAAGAGCAAATGCTAGCGATGATAAACCGGTTAGACGCGAAGAAAACAGATTCAATTCCAGACCAATTCATTGGGTTGTACATAAGCTCTCTTTACAACAATAACTATGTTAAATAATATTATAGATTTTTAGCAGTAAAACGCTGGGAATCTTCTTCCTGCACGTTTATCTGATCAACATTTTCTCCATTATCGAAGCATTGTTTATATACTCTTATTTCCTCTTCTAACTTTCCCAAGTGTTTATAGCACTCTCCGATACGATTTAATACATAGCGGCTTATCCGACCTTTTTTAACCGTTTTTAATACTCCAAAATAATTAGAAACTGCCTTTTCATATTTTTTATCATTAAAAAGTGAATCACCAATTCCAACCATGCCTTCGGCTATGAACTCATCATTGGGATACTCTTGTACAAAGTTACTAAATGCATTATATGCAAGCCAATAGTCTTCCTTATCAAAATAACATCTCGCAATCTCCAATGCCATTTTAGCAGCATATACATCCGTAGGATACGATTGTATTCCATCATGAAGCACTTTTATTGCAGACTTGACCATATTCATTGCCCTTAGGCATCTTCCCATGTAGTACATTCCATAAGGTATCTTATTGCTCGCAGGATAGCTCTCTATAGTCTTTTTAAATACTTGAAACGCACCTAAATAATTATTCTGTTTGTATAAACATTCACCGAGAAAAAAACCCGCATTTTCATTGAATTCCAAGTCCTGACCACTCACTAAATAATTTACAAATACATTACCAGCATCCTGATATTCGTTTAATAAATACAGACAATTGCCAATATAA
>Ga0232067_100103_pt1 | contig 18475 bp, 20 predicted proteins | sample LAC_MetaT_11_FD_183954 | JGI IMG/M metagenome (GOLD analysis project Ga0232067, IMG submission 183954) | Metatranscriptome of anaerobic ammonium oxidizing microbial communities from anammox membrane bioreactor (MBR) in UC Berkley... | ecosystem: Engineered > Bioreactor > Anaerobic > Unclassified ...
AACGATCAGAACTTCGGAGACTCTTTGGGCGGGGTGTAAGGCACCTTGCCATCGCCGAAGAAGCGCTTGTTCGTGGCTTCGGCCACGTGGTTGCACAGCTCGTCGCCCAGCTTCGCGCGATCCGTTTTGCACTGCTGGCGCAGCTCCTTCAGTCGCTCGGGATTGGCTGCCAACGACTCCACCGTTTCGGTGGGAACTGGAGGCGTTGATTTTCCGCAGGAGGCCAACAGTGCCAGAGGAAAGAGAAGGATGATCTTGCTCGGATACATGACGAATTCCTCCTGGAAATAATGTCTAGCAAATGGATCGGTATGTCATGCCTCGTCAGACATGAGTGCGGCCAACCGCTCGATGAATCGGGCCAGAGCCTGCGATGGTTCCGCATCCCGCCGTAGCAAATAGGTGGCCAACATGGGCGCTTGGCCGGCCACAGGTCGCCCAACTACATCGGGCTCACGGCCAGAGCCTGCGATGTGTGCGGCCCCTGCGAGACCTAAGGCCAATCCCGCCGACACCAGGGTCATCATCACGTCGAAGGTGGCCACGCGCTGAACGATCAACGGCTCCTTATCTTGCCGACGCAGCACCCGATCCACCTGGCGGGCATGTCCCTCGCATATGGCTGGATCACCAAGTACCAGGGGATAGCGCAGAACTTCCTCCAGCGGGATTTGCTTGTGGGACAACACAGGGTGACGCGCTGGCACCGCAACCATCAACTCGTCCTCCCAGGCCAGTTCAACAAGAATGCCGTCCCCCACTTCATCGGCCATCGAGAACCTGACCTGCCCCCATTGACCGTGCCAACAGATTGGAGAAGTCCGGGGTTGAAGGTTAATCGAAGTTTTGTTTCTGCTCACTGCCAGCAGCACCGCCAGCGCGCTGGCGGTGCTGCTGGGCGAATCGTGCCGGCGGGATGCGTCCCAAACTGCTGTGCGGCCTGACCTCGTTGTAATCCCGCCGCCAATGTGCAATGCACTCCCGGGCCTGTGACAAGGATTCAAACCACTGCTCGTTGAGGCATTCATCTCTGAACTTGCCGTTGAAGCTCTCGATGTAGCCGTTCTGCATGGGCTTGCCCGGCTCAATCAGGATGTGCCGAATCCCGTTCTTGTGCGTCCAGGCCAGGAACGCCCGACTGGTGAACTCCGGGCCATTGTCCGTTCGCACTGCTGCCGGGTAGCCACGCAACCTTGCCACTTGGTCGAGCACGCGCGTGACGTACTGGCCCGAGATGCCGTAGTCCACCGTGATGTCCACGGACTCCTTGCTGAAGTCATCCACCACCGTCAGACACTTGATGCGCCGTCCACTGGACAGACTGTCCGAGACGAAATCCATGCTCAGCACCTCGTTGATATTCCTGGCCAGTTGCAGCGGCACACGCTCTTGCGCTGGGCGTTTGACTTTGCGGCGCTTCTTCACCGTCAGGTTGGCCTGCCGGTACAGCCGATAGATGCGCTTGTGGTTCACCCCCGGAAACTGCTGGCGCAGCATGTCGTGGATGCGCCGGTAGCCGAATCGGCGGCGCACCAAGGCCGTTTGCCGAATCTGTTCACCCAGGGTGGCGTTGAGCTCGCTGGGCTGCGGTGGGTGGCGGTAGCTGTCTCGGGATAGCCCCACAAGGCGGCAGGCGTGCCGCTCCGAGAGGTGATGCTGCTCAATCATCTGCCGGATGGCATCGCGGCGCGCCTGTGGGGCTAGCGCTTTACCCCGAAGACGCTCTTGAGGGCGTGGATGTCCAGGTGGGCTTCGGCCAGCAGTTTCTTGAGCTTTGCGTTCTCGCTCTCAAGCTCGCGCAGGCGCTGGGTCTCTGAGACCTGCATGCCGCCGAACTTGGCACGCCATTTGTAAAACGTGGCCTGGCTGAAGCCGCCGCTGCGGCACAACTCGGGGATGCCCATGCCGGCTTCGGCCTGTCGCAAGAAGCCAATGATTTGTTCGTCGCCGAACCTGCTCTTCTTCATGTCCGTCATTCTCCTGGGTTGACGGGCTTCTCTCGTTTACTGTGGTACGGCTGGTGGGGGGCAGGTCAAACCCTGCGTCATAGAGGTCATCATGCAGCCCTTTGAGCTGTTGAGCGAGGGGCACTTCGAACAGGCGGATTTCGATCTCTGGGTCTTCCTCTCGACAGCGCGCAAGCAACGCAGGGAGACGTGATGGTGTGATGCCGTCGGACAAAGCGATGCGCAATTGCCCATGAAACCCGTTGACGGCAGATTTGACACTTTCACGAGCTTGCTCCAGGGCGGTAAAAATACGGGGTACGTGGTTCAAGAACAACTTGCCTGCAAGGGTTAGTCGAGTGCTACGGCTGGTACGGATGAACAACTGCACCCCTAGCTCTTCTTCCAGCTCCTTGATGGCACGAGAAAGTGGTGACTGCTCAATATGCAGTTTCTCAGCCGCGCGAGCAAAGTGAAGTTCTTCCGCGACAGCCAGGAAGCAGCGGAGATGGCGCAATTCCATGTGTCAAGTCCCGTGATTGTCGATTGCTCGAATTCAAAATTCATTCTTCATACGGCCCCCTACAAATCCATGAGTGAATGATTATTTTTTTGTCAGACTTTATTTGTATCGAAAGGCCATCGCACGAAATTGATCTCATCCACTAGGGACGACGACTCTTGATTCAATGCAGGACTTCGCCACGAAGCCCTGCCAGTCGACAGTCATATACGTGGCTTGCGCATCAGCACATAAGCGGCGGGAATCACGAACAGCGACAGTAACGGCGCCGTCACCATCCCGCCGAGCATCGGGGCTGCGATACGGCTCATGACTTCGGAACCCGTGCCACTGCTCCAGACAATGGGAACCAGGCCAGCCAGGATGACCGCTACAGTCATGGCCTTGGGCCGCACACGCAGCACGGCGCCGTCTCGGATCGCGTCGAGTAGTGCTTCCCGCGTCGGGCTTCGCCCATCGGGGCAACGTTCCGCTAAAGCATGCTTCAGATAGATAAGCATGACTACGCCGAACTCCGCCGCCACACCCGCCAGCGCGATGAACCCGACCCCTGTGGCGATGGACAGGTTGTAGTTCAGCAGATACAGAAACCAGATACCCCCCGTGAGGGCGAACGGCAAGGTGGCCATGATCAGGCCCGCCTCGTCCACGCGCCCGAAGGTCAGGTACAGCAGGACAAAGATGATCAACAAGGTGGCCGGCACCACGATCTTCAGGCGCGCATTGGCCCGCTCCATGTACTCGAACTGCCCCGAGTAGGCGATGCTCACCCCTGGCTCCAGCTTCACCTGGCGGCCTATGGCCTCACGCAGCTCGTTCGCTACCGAGGCCAGATCGCGCCCGCGCACATCGACATACACCCAGCCGGACGGGCGGGCGTTCTCGCTCTTGAGCATGGGCGGCCCATCGGTGATGGCGATGCGCGCCACCGTGCCCAGCGTGATCTGCTGCCCCATGGGGGTGGAGATGGGCAGTTGGGCAAGCCGCTGCGGCGAATCGCGCCATTCGCGCGGGTAGCGCAGGTTGATCGGAAAGCGTGCCAGGCCCTCTACGGTTTCCGAGACGGTTTCCCCACCGATGGCGCCGGCGACGACGGCCTGGACATCGGCCACGTTGAGCCCGTAGCGCCCTGCCGCCACGCGATCGATCTGCACGTCCACATAGCGGCCACCCGTCAGCCGCTCCGCCAGGGATGACGAAACGCCGGGAATCCCCTTGGCGACATGCTCCACTTCAGCCGCGATACGGTCGATCACGTGCAGATCGTTGCCCGTCACCTTGACGCCGATCGGGCTCTTGATGCCCGTGGCCAGCATGTCGATGCGGTTGCGGATGGGCGGAATCCAGATGTTGGACAGGCCGGGAATCTTCACGGCGCGATCCAGTTCCTCGACGAGCTTTTCTGGCGTCATACCGGCGCGCCATTGCTCCCTGGGCTTGAGCTTCACCGTGGTCTCGAACATCTCCAGCGGCGCGGGGTCGGTGGCCGTTTCCGCGCGCCCGGCCTTGCCGAATACGCGTTCGACCTCGGGCACGGTTTTGATCATGCGGTTACTGAGCTGCAGCAGCTCCGTGGCGCGTTGGGCCGACAGCCCCGGCAGGGCCGACGGCATGTAGAGCAGATCCCCCTCGTCCAGCCGGGGCAGGAATTCGCCGCCGAGCCGGGCCAGCGGCCAGGCCGTGGTCGCCAACGCCAGCACCGCGATCAGCAGCGTGGCCTTGGGCCGGCGCAGCACCCATTCCAGGCTGGGGCGGTAGACCGCGATCAGCATGCGGGTGATGGGGTTCTTCTGCTCGTCGGGAATGCGGCCGCGAATCCAGTAGCCCATGAGCACCGGGATCAGCGTCACGGACAGGCCCGCGGCCGCCGCCATGGCGTAGGTCTTGGTGAATGCCAGTGGCCCGAACATGCGGCCCTCCTGGGCTTCGAGGGTGAATACGGGGATGAAGGACAGCGTGATGATGAGCAGGGAGAAGAACAGCGCCGGACCGACTTCCTCCGCGGCCTGCGTGATCACCTCCCAGTGTTTCTTCCCTTGCAGCCGCTGATCCGGATGCGCGTGCTGCCAGGCCTCCAGCTTCTTATGCGCGTTCTCGATCATCACCACGGCCGCATCCACCATCGCGCCCACGGCAATGGCGATGCCGCCCAACGACATGATGTTGGCATTGATCCCCTGGTAGCGCATCACCAGAAACGCCGTCATCACCCCCAGCGGCAGCGAAATGATGGCCACCAGCGCGGAGCGCAGGTGCCACAGGAACAGCGCGCAGACCAGTGCCACCACCAGAAACTCCTCGCCCAGCTTGGTCGTGAGGTTGTGGATGGCGCGCTCGATGAGCGCACTGCGGTCGTAGGTGGTGACGATCTCCACCCCTTTGGGCAGGCTGGCCTGCAATTGCGCCAGCCTGGCCTTGACGGCGGCGATCGTCTCCTGGGCGTTCTTGCCCGAGCGCAGGATGACCACGCCGCCGGCGACCTCACCCTCGCCATCGAGTTCGGCGATGCCGCGGCGCATCTCCGGCCCGGTCTGCAACGTGGCCACGTCGCCCAGGCGTACCGGCACGCCGCCACGCGCCACCAGCGGCACGGCGCGGAAATCCTGAAGGGTTTTCAGGTAGCCGCTGGCGCGCACCATGTATTCGGCCCCCGACAGCTCCAGCACCGAGCCCCCGGTTTCCTGGTTGGCGGCGACCAGCGCCGTCCGCACCTGCTCCTGACTGAGCCCATAGGACGCGAGCCTGACCGGATCGAGCACGACCTGGTACTGCTTGACCATGCCGCCCACCGAGGCCACCTCCGCGACATTCGGCAGGCTCTTGAGCTCGAACTTCAGGAACCAGTCCTGCAGCGCGCGCAGCTGCGCCAGATCGTTCTTGCCCGTGCGATCCACCAGCGCGTACTGGAAGATCCAGCCCACCCCCGTGGCATCGGGGCCCAGGGCCGGCTTGGCCGTGGCCGGCAGGCGACCCTGAACCTGGTTCAGGTACTCCAGCACGCGCGAACGCGCCCAGTACAGATCGGTGCCGTCCTCGAACAGCACGTAGACGAACGAGTCCCCGAAGAAGGAGAAGCCGCGCACCGTCTTGGCCCCCGGCACCGACAGCATGGTGGTGGCCAAGGGATAGGTCACCTGGTTTTCGACGATCTGCGGCGCCTGGCCGGGGTAGTTGGTGCGGATGATGACCTGCACGTCGGACAGGTCTGGCAGGGCGTCCACGGGCGTGCTGCGCACGCCCCATACGCCCCAGGCGGTGAGCATGGCCGTGGCCAACAGCACCAGAAAGCGGTTCGCCACCGACCATCGAATCAGTTTCGCAATCATGGCTTGATCCCTTCGATGGCGGTGATCACGTAGTCCTCGCCCTGCTTGGTGAAGGTGAAACGCACCTGCTGCTTGGGCGCCAGTCCCGCGGCGAGGCGGGGATCGGCCAGCCTGAAGCCCATGGTCATGGCGGGCCACTTGAGGGCCGGAACGGCATCGTGGGCCAGCGTCAGCTCGGTGGGAGAAATCTCCTCGATCACGCCGCGTACCGTGAAGGCGTTGGCCGCGGCGGCCGGGGGTGCGGAGGCTCCATGGTCGCCATGCCCCTGTGCCGGGGTGGAGGCACCGGCCTGTGCGGGCAGCACCCCGCGCAGGCTGGCCTCCGAGTCGATCAGAAACTGCGCCGAGGCCACCACCTGCTGCCCCGCCTCCAGCCCGCCTTGCACCACCAGTTGGTCACCGATCTCCGCGCCCAGCTGCACGTCCACGGGGCGGAACTTGCCGGGGCCATCGACCACGTAGGCCAGGGCGCGCCTGCCGGTGCGGATGATGGCCTCGCTGGGAACCAGCAGCGCGGGCTGCTCGCGGCCCTTGAGCGTGATCTGGCCGGACATGCCGGCCTTCAGGCGCTGGCCGGGATTGGCCAGTTCCAGCCGCACGCGCACCGTGCGGGTGTCGCTGTTGGCCTGGGGCAGGATGCTCACGATGCGTGCCTTCAAGACCTCACCGGGAAACGCCGCCAGGCGCACCTGGGCCTCCTGGCCCATCTGCAGAGGGCCACTTTGCGCCTCGGGCACGGCGGCCTCGATCCAGACGCTGGCCAGGCCATTCACGCGCGCCAGGCTGGCGCCGGCGGAAACCGTCATGCCCTGGCGCACCATGAGCTCGGCCACCAGGCCGCCCTGGGGCGTGGTCACGGTGTAGATGCCCCTGGGCTCGCCCGTGCGCTCCACCTGGGCCACCAGGGCCTGCGGCATGCCGAGCAGCAGCAGCCTTTGGCGGGCGGCCACCGTCAGCGATTCATCCTTGAGCGCACGCACCGCCAGGAATTCGCGCTGTGCCGCCACCCACTCGGGCAGCAGCAGGTCCGCCAGCGGCGCGCCGGCAGCGATCACGTCGCCCGGCGCCCGCGCATAGACCCGCTCCACGAAGCCCGCGGAGCGCGCCTGCACGATGCTGACATCGCGGTCATTGAGCAGGACGTTGCCCACGACGTCCACGTCGGCGCCGATGGTGCGCTGCACCACCTCGGCCGTGCGCAGGCCCAGCGCCTGCACGGTCTGGGCGGATACGCTGATGCCGGAGCTGTCCTGGGCGTCCTCGTCCGCGTACTTGGGCACCAGGTCCATGTCCATGTAGGGGGACTTGCCGGGCTTGTCGAACTTCTGCATCGGCGACATCGGGTCGTACCAATACAGCACCTTGCGCTCGGCCGCCGCGCCGGCATGGGACGCTGCGCCATCCACGGCGTGCGTGCTGCTGGAGCGCCATTGGGCCAGGCCCCAGCCCGCGGCGATGCCCATGGCAATCAGCGTCAGGCCGGCGAGGGATTTTTTCAGAGAGTTGTTCATGGTGATGATTTCCACTAATCGGCGATCAGGCTGTTCAGGCGCGCGGTCACGCCATCGCGCTGGGCTTGCAGGTCGATCAGGCGCAGGCGCGTCTCCAGCACCTGGGCGCGCGCACCGAGCACGGCGCCCAGATCCCCCTTGGCGGAGCGGTAGTTGCTCAGCGCCAGCTCCGCACGGCCCTGTGCCAGCTGCAGCCCGGTGGACTTGAGGCGCTCGATCTGGCTGTCCAGCGCCTGCAGTTCGGCCGTGCTGTCGTCGAGCTCCTGCAGATGCCTGCGCGCCACGTCTTCCTGTTCGGCCTCCAGGCGCTCCAGTTCGCGCTGCTTGGCCTGGATCATCGGCGTCTGGCGCCTTTCCTTCTGCCATGGCAGATCGAAGGTCACCTGGAACGACACCATGTCGCCCCAGCGCCGATCGCGTCGGGTGTAGGCGACCTCCCAGGACCAATCGCCGCGCGATTCCGATTGCGCCTCGTGGGACTCCGCCCGCGCCATGCTTTGCATGGCCGGGTACTGCGCCAGCTCGGCGTGGCTGGAGAGATCGGCGCGCAGCTGTGCCACGGGCCGCACCAATGGGCCGGTATCGCCTTGCAGCGCCTCGTCGGCGCGTGGGCCCACCCAGCGCCGCAGCATGGCCCGCGCCTTGGCGCGGTCGCGCCGCAGGTCGTCGCGCCGATCCGACAGCGCCAGCGCCTCCTGCTGCGCGGCCAGCAGGTCGCCCGCCTGGGCCGACCCGCCAGCCACCCGCGCGGGCAGGCTGTCCTGCAGGCGCTGGTTCTCCGCCAGCAGTTCGGCGAGCAGTCGATCGCGCTGCTCCACGGCCTGTGCGGCAATCCAGGCCAGGCCGAGTTCCTGTCGTATCTGCAGGCGCTGCAGAACCAGCGCCGCGCGTTCGCGCTCCACGCGGGCCTGGGCGCTGGCCACCTTGGCATCGCGCTTGGCCTGGTTCGGCACCTCCTGCATCAGGGCCAGGCGCTGCCCGGTCATGGGCTCGCGCGTCAGGCTCCAGCGGTCCATGCCGCTGATGGGATAGTTTTCCATGCCGACCGAGAGCTTGGGGTCGGGCAGCGTGCCGGCGGCCTTCTGCGCCGACTCGACCGCATCAATCTGCAATCGCTGTGCGGAAACGCGCGGGCTTTGCTGTTCGGCGATTTCCCGCGCCTCGGCGAAGTTGAGAGCGTAGGCCTGGCTTGATGCAAACACGCCGCCCATGAGAGCAATGGTCAAAATGCTCAGGCGATGTACCCGGGGGCCGCACGAGATCGCACGCATTGCGCCATGACCAGGCGCGGGGCGGCGCTCGCTGGGAGCACCGGAGGAAGGGATAAGCATGATGGTCCTCGAAATTGATATCCACGAAGTCACGTGTTCTGCCGCGTCAATACATGGCGGGCGCGACTTGGTGTTTCAATTCCGCAGAACCTGGAGCGCGAGATAGATCGGAGGGAAACCCGCTCGAGGGTCGGGCTGAACGTAGCCAGCCATAGGGCCGGCCGCTGGCTGCGTTTCGAATATTTCCGGAAGCAGATAAGTGATGCAGACCGCATGGGCTGCAATGGATTGGGTATCCAGTCCCTGCAGCGAAGACACGAGTTGCCCGTCGCTGTCGCAATGGGCACGGCACAACTGTGGCGCCTCATCATCCATCGTCCCTGACATGGCATGGCAGTCGGGCAGGGATGGCATGTCTACCGGATCCTCCATAGCCATGCCTGCAGCCTGCATGGAGGCGATATGTCCCGCAGAGTCCGGTTTGGGGCAGGCATACATCGCCAGCGCCATCTGCGAGAACAGCAAGGCCAAGATGAGGCCGCCGGCAATCCGGCGGCCCCATTGCGTGACGATGCGTCGGATGGAAGCCATGGTGGGATGTTCGTTTCGCTGGATGTGTGACGAATTGACGTGGATCAAAATCCAGTCACGGGGTGGAAGCGTCAAAGGATCCACCCGTGACTACCTGATCGCTGTGCATGAAAGATCACCGAGGGCTCAGCTTCGTTTCTCCAGGATCCAGCTTGTCGACGCGCCTCGAACTCGGCCAGTCTGAAAACGCGAGCACATACAGCACGATCAGGTTAATCATGGGGATGATCATCAATAAACCGAGCCAGCCCGAAAAGCCCGCCTTGACAAAGATCTTCCAGAATGGAAACACGATCACCACCGCACCCAGCAGCATCGTCAGCCAGTGGGCGCCAAACCACCAGGCCATGTCGTTCATACCGAGTCCATTCATCATGATGTGTCACCTTTCCTTGGGGATCTCGAAGCAGGTAGTTCGCGCTAAGCGCGCCGCAACCGCAGCGCATTGAAAACCACCGAAGCCGAGCTCAGGCTCATCGCCAGCGCCGCGATCATGGGCGACAGCAACCAATCGGTGAAGGGGTACAACAGCCCGGCTGCGATCGGCACGCCGATGCCGTTGTAGACGAAGGCGAACCCGAGGTTCTGGCGCATGTTGCGCACCGTATCGATGGATATGTCGCGCGCGGCGACGATGCCGCGCAGATCACCCTTAACCAGGGTGATCTGTCCGCTGTTCATCGCCACGTCAGTGCCGGTGCCCATGGCAATGCCCACGTCGGCCTTGGCCAATGCCGGCGCATCATTGATGCCATCGCCGGCCATGGCGACGACGTGCCCCTCCTTCTGCAGCCGCTCCACTAGGGCCAGCTTGTCGGCCGGTTTGACTTCGCCGTGCACTTCGTCGATGTGGAGCTTGGCACCCACCGCCTTAGCCGTGGTCAAGCCGTCGCCCGTCGCCATGACGATGCGCAGGCCGCTGTCGTGCAGCGTCTTGATGGCGTCGGCCGTGGTTGCCTTGATCGGATCGGTGACGGCCAGGATGCCCGCCAACCGACCATCCACGGCCAGGTGCATCACACTACCGCCCTCGCCGCGCAAGCGCTCGGCGTCCGTCTTGAGCGCATCGGTGGCGACGCTCTCCTGCTGCATCAAGGCGGTGTTGCCCAGCGCCAAGCGCTTGCCTTCGACCGTGCCGCGCACGCCGATGCCGCTGCCCGATTCGAAGTCGTCGGCCTTGCTCAACGCCAGTCCCTTGTCCCGGGCGGCGCGAACGATGGCATCTGCCAGCGGGTGCTCGCTGCCTTGGTCCAGGCTGGCAGCCAGGCGCAGCACCTCGTCAGCCGTGTAGCCCGGGGCCGCGACGGCAGTGTCGAAGGCCGGCTTGCCTTCGGTCAGGGTGCCGGTCTTATCCACGATCAGCGTATCCACCTCGCGCATCTTCTCGATGGCGCTGGCGTCGCGGAACAAAATCCCCTGCGTGGCCGCTCGGCCGGTGGCGACCATCACGGACATCGGGGTTGCCAGGCCCAGCGCACACGGGCACGCAATGATCAGCACCGCCACGGCGTTGATCAGGCCAAACACCCAGCTCGGCTCGGGGCCGAAGAATCCCCAGACGAAGAAAGTCGCGATAGCGATCAGCACCACCACAACCACGAACCTGCCGGCCACCACATCGGCCATGCGCTGCATCGGCGCCTTCGAGCGCTGGGCATTGGCCACCATCTGCACGATCTGCGACAGCATGGTGGCGGCGCCGACCTTCTCAGAACGCATCACCAGTGCGCCACTGGTGTTCAGCGTGGCGCCGATCAGCCCGTCGCCCACGCGCTTGGTCACTGGCACTGGTTCGCCGGTCAGCATGGATTCATCGACCGCGCTGCTGCCCTCGGCCACCACGCCATCGACGGGCACCTTCTCACCGGGCCGCACGCGCAGCAGGTCGCCAACGTGGACATGGTTCAACGGCACGTCCTCCTCGCTGCCGTCGGCATTGATGCGGCGTGCCGTCTTGGGCGCCAGGCCGAGCAGTGCCTTGATCGCCGCAGAAGTCTGCGAGCGCGCCTTCAATTCGATGATCTGACCCATCATGGTCAGCGAGATGATCACGACGGCCGCCTCGAAATAGACGGCGACGCGGCCGTGGGCCACGAACGAATCGGGAAACACACCGGGCGCGAGGGTGGCGACCACGCTGTAGGCAAAGGCGGCGCCGGTGCCCAGGCCAATCAGCGTCCACATATTGGGGCTGCGATTGATGATGGACTGCCAGCAGCGCGTGAAGAAGGGGACACCCGCCCACAACACCACGGGCAGTGACAGCACCAGTTCGACCCAGGTCTGAGTTCGCATGTCGAACCAACCGAGGCGGTGGCCGAACATGGCCAGGATGGTGACGACGACGGTGAGCGGCAGCGTCCACCAGAAGCGGCGCTGGAAATCAATGAGTTCGCTGTTGTCCTCCTCGTCCAGCGGTATCACTGATTCCAATGTCATGCCGCAGATTGGACAGTTGCCGGGATGGTCCTGCCGGATCTCCGGGTGCATGGGGCAGGTGTAGATGGTGCCCGCTGGGACCTCCTGAGGCTGCTGAGCCGCTGATGCCGAGGCCTGCTCACCCGCAACATGGCCGTGGTGATCGTGGCCTGAAACCGGCTGCCCCTCGGGAACCAAGTTCATGTGACATATGGGGCAGTTGCCAGGATGATCCTGCCGCACTTCGGGGTGCATCGGGCAGGTGTAGATGGTGCCCGCCTGGGCCTGTTCGCCCGCAGCATGGCCGTGGTGATGCAGATGGTCATTCACGCCAGTTCCTTTGTCGATTTGCCTCGATTCTTGACCTTGCCATCATGGAAAGGTCAAGTCCCTTTTACATCTCACGTCCGTCCCACGTTCGGATGGCTATTGGCGCAAGGACTTGCGGTACTGGACATTGATCTCATCGTGACGCTGCCGCACCTCGAGCGGCCATTGCGCCTTGATCCATGACAGCACGGCCACGATCTCGTCGTCGCTCAGCACACCGCCGTAGATCGGCATGGCCGTACGGTAGTCGGGCTGATTGATCAACTGGGCCAACCCCTGCTGGGTGATGGCGAACAGCTGCTCGTCCGGGTGGTGCCAGGTGTGGCCGCTCGCGTCGTGCGGCGGCGCCGGAAGCAGGCCATCGGGCCCGCGATCGCGCCAGTCGGGCTGGCCCTCGCCCTTGGCGCCATGGCAGGCCGCGCACTGTTGCGCGTAGATGCGGGCGCCGACGCGCAGCACCTGGGGATCAGCGGGACGCAGGCTGTGCAGCGGCGCCGCCGCTTGCCGGTTGCTGGCGCGCAAGGAAAAATAGCCCGCTCCTGCCACCAGCAGCAGGGCCAGCAGTCCTGCGGCCCACAAGGCCGGCGGTTTCAACGTCATTGCAACTTCCTTGATTTCATGCCCATGGCCACATTCTGGTCAGCGGATGCGTCGCTCAAGACCGCGCCCTTGCGCCCCTGCGCGGAATGAAGCGTGGCACGCGCTGCGCATACTCCTGCCAGGCCTCTCCAAAACGGCGTGCACTTTCCTGTTCCTCGTTGTGCGCCAGCCGGGCGTACATCGCCACGAGGATCGGGAACATCAGCAACGTCAGCAGGGTCGGCCATTGCAGGAGAAAGCCGAACATGATCAGGACGAAGGCGATGTACTGCGGATGCCGCACCCGCGCATAAACGCCGGTTTCAGCCAGCCGCCCCTGCCGCTGGGCCTGGTAGAGCACGGGCCAGGCCGTGGCCAGCAGCCAGAAGCCGCCGCCAATGAACAGGTAGCTGAGAATGTGGAACGGCCCAAGGTGCGGGTCGCCGCCCCAGCCGAACAGCAGTTCCAGCAGGTGGCCGGCGTTGTGGTTCAGCAGATCCACGCCCGGAAACTTCTGGCCCAGCCAGCCCGACAGGAAGTAGATGGTCAGCGGGAAGCCGTACATCTCCACGAACAGCGCCACGATGAAGGCCGTGAACGCTCCGAAACTGCGCCAGTCGCGCGCGCTGGCCGGCTTGAAGAAGCTGAAGGTGAACATGACGAAGATCGCCACGTTGAGCACCACCAGGGTCCAGAGACCATACGACGATCCCGTGTGCTCCATGGCCTCAGTCCCTGTCGGAGTTTTGTCCAGTGCCCTGGCCAGTGGCTCCGGAGCCACCACCGTGGCCGCCATGACCACCATGGCCCTTGTGCATGAAGACATGCATCAGCGGGCAGGCCAGCAAGAAGGCATAGGGCCACCATTGCGCCAGGTGGGCACGGTGCTCGGTCCATAGGAAGTACCCGGCGACGGCGCCGAACACGAGCAGACCCAGGGCGTAGCGCGAGCGCCAGAACCCGCTGGTTTGCACATTCCGTGAATGGGATGCATGGTCATGGGCCATGATGGACTCCTCACTTTGCTGATGGCTCAGAAGGAGTGGAGGCCGGTGGTGTGGACATTCGATCCATCATCATCTGCATCATTGACTCCATCATGGTCATGCGCTTTTCCATCATCTGCGGGTCGTGCTGCATGCCAGCCATGCGGGCGGGCGGGTTGCCCGATGCCATCTGGCCGTGCATCGATTCCAACATGCGCATGCCGTCCTGCATGGTCTTCATGTGTTCGGCCATCAATGCCTGGCGCTCCTGAGGCGTCTTGGCGGCTGCCATCTTCTCGTGCATGGCTCGCATGCGTTGTTCCATCGCGACCATCATGTCCGGGCTCATGGTTTGCGATGGCGGTGCTGCAGCCGGCGCCGGAGCTGCCGCCGCAGGGGCGGTCGTTTCCGCTGGATGATGGTCTTTGTGCTCGTCGGAGCCTTGCGCCAGCACGCCCACGGAGGCGGCGGCGACACAGAAACCGATCAGAGCATGACGAATGTGAACCATGATGCTTCCTTCTTGCGGTGGAGGGGGTGACTAGGGCTACCGCGTCCGGCGGCTCGGCGCGGCGGTGACTCTGCTCAGCGCGCGGGTTGGATGTCGGTGACGACCATCTTTCCGCCTTCCTGGACGACCATGAATTGCACCTTGTCGCCGGGCTTGAGCTTGGTGAGCTGGCCCTTGTCGCGAACGGTGAAGACCATGGTCATTCCAGGCATGTCCAGGTTCTTGATATCTCCATGCTTGAGGGTGACCTTGCCGTTGTCGGGATCGACCTTCTTGACCTCGCCATCGGTCATGGAGTCCGATGCAGGCGCCACCACCCGGCCTGGACTGGGGCTGACCTGGGCATGGCCCGCCATCGGCAGGGCAAGGCCCATGGCCAGGGCGGAGATGGTGAGCAGACGTTGGATGGTGTTCATGGTGACCTCTGGGTGAATGGGTGGATCGATAGCTTGGATTGGCCCGGCCGTGGCGGGGTGCACGGTGCTCAGGCCATCACTTGCGGCCCACCTTGATGGCGCCCTTCATGCCGGCCTCGTAGTGACCCGGTATCAGGCAGGCGAAATCGACGACACCCGCCTTGGTGAACTGCCAGACGATCTCGCCCTGCTTGCCCGGCCCCAAGGTGATCTTGCTGGGCTCGTCGTGCTCCATGTCGGGAAATTTCCTCATCTGCTCCAGGTGTTCCAGCAGTTCCTCCTGGGTGCCGAGGCTGAGTTCGTGCTTGACCTGTCCGGTGTTCTTGACGATGAAACGCACGGTCTCGCCCTTTTTGACCGTCAGGTCGGAAGGTGTGAAGCGCATCTTGTCGCTCATTTCGATGGTGATGGTGCGACTGGCCTTGGCGGCGACACCGGGCTTGCCAATGGCCGTCTCGCCTCCCTCGTCATGGCCGTGGCTGCCCGCATGGTTTCCGCTGGCAAAGGCTGCCCCCGATGCGGCCAGCGCAAGCATGGCGCAGAGTTGTGGAACGGTAGATCGCGTGAATTTCATGGATGATCTCTGGTTGAAAATGGAAGGGGAAAACTCAATGCTCGCCATGCGAAGTGGGCTTGCGCACCTTGACTTCGGTCAGCGTTGCCGGCTTGCGCTCGCGCGGCATGGATTGGCCGCCCTCCGCACTGAAACGCGCCGGCTCAGCCATGGGGCCGGTGTACTCATGCGCCACCGTGCCGGCGGGATGTTTGAACCAGCCCGGGTTCTTGTAGTCGCCCGGCTTCTGATCGCGGCGCACCTTGAGCACGCTGAACATGCCGCCCATCTCCACCGAGCCGAACGGTCCTTCGCCCGTCATCATGGGCACGGTGTTGTCGGGAATCGGCATTTCCATCTCGCTCATGTCGGCCATGCCGCGCTCGCCCATGACCATGTAGTCGGGGATCAGCTGGTTGACCTTCCTGGCCAGGCCGCTGTGGTCCACGCCGATCATCGTGGGAACGTCGTGGCCCATGGCGTTCATGGTGTGATGGCTCTTGTGGCAGTGGAACGCCCAGTCGCCTTCCTCGTCGGCAACGAGTTCGATTTGCCGCATCTGGCCTACCGCCACGTCGGTGGTCACCTCGGGCCAGCGTGCACTTTTGGGCGTGGGACCGCCATCGGTGCCCGTGACCACAAACTCGTGCCCATGCAGATGCATCGGGTGATTGGTCATGGTGAGATTGCCGATGCGAATGCGCACCTTGTCGTTGAGCCGGACATTCAAGGAGTCGATGCCCGGAAAGACACGGCTGTTCCATGTCCACAGATTGAAATCCGTCATCTCCGCAACCTTGGGCGTTGCAGCGCCTGGCTCAATGTCATACGCACTGAGCAGGAAGCAGAAATCTCGTTGCACCTCATCAATCAGCGGGTGCTTGGCTTTCGGGTGCGTGACCCAGAAGCCCATCATGCCCATGGCCATTTGCACCATCTCGTCGGCGTGCGGGTGGTACATGAAGGTGCCGGGGCGGCGCGCCACGAACTCGTAGACGAAGGTCTTGCCCGGCGCAATAGCCGGCTGCGTCAGGCCGGTCACGCCATCCATGCCATTGGGCAGGCGCTGGCCGTGCCAGTGGATGCTGGTGTGCTCGGGCAGCTTGTTGGTCACGAAGATGCGCACGCGGTCGCCCTCGACGACCTCGATGGTCGGGCCGGGGCTCTGGCCGTTGTAGCCCCACAGGTGGGCCTTCATGCCTGGTGCCATCTCGCGCACCACGGGTTCGGCCACCAGATGGAACTCCTTGACGCTCTGGTTCATGCGCCAGGGCAGCGTCCAGCCGTTGAGCGTGACCACCGGGTTGTATGGCCGACCCGAATCGGGCACCAGCGGGGCCATGGTGTTGGGGCTGGCCTGGATGACGGGTTCGGGCAAGGCCGCCATGGCGACACGGCTGACCGCGCCGGCCGCGACGGCGCCGCCTGCAATCCCGGCGTACTTGAAAAAATCTCTTCTGGATGTCATGGCAATCGTCTCTGCATCAGTGACCGGCAGCCGCGTCGCTGGGCGCGCTGGATGTGACTGACAGGGTGGTGTTGGTGGGGCGCCCAATCACGGATGCCTGCAGGGCGGCGTCGGCCAGCCAGAATTGCTGCTGTGCGTCCAGCGCCGCCGTGACGGCACCGACCTGGTCCCGCGCATCGGCCAGCAGTTCGAAGGCGCTGATCAGCATGCCGTTGTAGCGAAGCTGGTTCTCCTCCGCGATCACCTTGCGCACCGGAACCACTTCGTCGCGGAAGTGCCGCGCCACGTCGTAGGCCGTCCGGTAGGCCGAATAGCTTTCCCGCAGGCTGGACCCTGCGGAACGCACCGTGCCTTCAAGCTGGTTGGCGGCCGCCAGCGTTCGAGCGTTCATCGCATCACGCTGCATTCCACCCCAATCAAAGATGGGCAGGCGCACATCAATTTCCCAGCCGCGTGCGTTGGAGCGGGTGCCCTCGGCATTGTCGAAGGTGGTATTGCGACGCCCGGTGAGCTCGATATCAGTGAAGCTGGTCACCATATTCAGCCCTTGGGCCTTGGCGGCACCGTCCAACGCGGTTTGCGCCAGACGGATGTCCAGGCGTGCCTTGGTCGCCAGCGAGCCAACCGCCTGCGGATCTAGTGCTTGCTTGGGGAGATCGGGCAGACGTTCTGGAAGCTTCAGCGCTTGCGCTTGGCTATCATCCAGTCCCAACAAACGCACCAGCTCTTCCCGGCTGGCCGTGACCTGGTGTTGGGCCGTGCTCAGTCGAGTGGCGGCATCTGCATAAAAAGCCTGCTCGCGCGCACGGGTGATACGGTTGAAGTTGCCCACGCCCTGCATGCGCCGGGCCAATTCGGCGCCCGCTTCGGCGCTGTCATAGACCTGCTTGGCATACTGGAGCGTCTGCTGTGCGGCCACGGCCCGCACCCAGGCCTGGCGTACGCGCGTGACCTGATCCAGCACGTTGCCTGTCAGGCGCAACTGGGACAGTTCGATCTGCCGGGTGGCGACACCGTACCGGGTCGGCAGGGTCAGCAGATCCAACAGGCCAAAGGAAAGCGCACGCCCCAAGTCCAGCTCAGTTCCGGCCCTCATGCGCTCAAAACTGAAGATGGGGTTGGCAATCCGCCCTACCTGCGCGGCATCGGCCGACTCTGCCCAGCCTTGCGCCAGCAGGGCCTGCAAAGACGGACTGTTCACCAAGGCCAACTGGACAGCATCTTTTTGACCCAGAGGCTGCGCCAGCAAGCTTTGAGCTGCCTGTGCTCGCTGGTCGCGCTCCTCCTGGGTACGCGCCAGGGCGAGCTTGCCTTCGGTGAAGCCGCCGGCTTCGACGTTGACACGATTGATGTTCTGATCCAGGCTGACGCTGGCACATCCGGTCAGCACCGCCAGTCCAAGGGCGGACAGGGTCAGCTTGGCATGCGTGGCACGCAAACGCATCATGGCTTGCCTCCCCCATGATGGCCAGAATGCGGATCGCTGGCGGGGGCAGTGTCCTTGGCGGACGCGGGCTGGCCCGTCTTGATTTCCTTGGCATAGGCGCGCCAACCGCCGATTTGGCCCACGCGATCATTGGCCTCTCGCCAGGATTGCACCTGTTGATCCGCATAGGCCTGGTATGCACCGATGGCGGACGAATACTGCAGCTTCGTCGGCAGCGGAGGCTGGGGAGCTTCGGGATCTGCCGGGGCTTGTGCAAAAGCCGCCCCTGCGAACAACGCCAGTGCCAAAGGCAACAAGACCCTGAAGGATGGCAGGTGATGGGAGTGGGCCATGGTCTCCTCTGAAAGCATCTCTGATCTCACGTCGAAGATTCTGGAGAGCCCGCCCTTTCAGCAAGATGTTTGGAACATTACATTCTTGTTAGCTTCGTGTCGGCAGCCATCCAACGCGGCACACTTGCGTGGGGACCTTTAACGGAGCATGCGGGTGAAGATACTGATCGTCGAAGACGAGCCCAAGACTGGTGAATATTTGCGCCAGGGCTTGAGCGAGGCCGGGTATGTCGCGGACCTGGTGCCCCATGGCACCGATGGGCTGCA
>Ga0232067_100140_pt1 | contig 15711 bp, 14 predicted proteins | sample LAC_MetaT_11_FD_183954 | JGI IMG/M metagenome (GOLD analysis project Ga0232067, IMG submission 183954) | Metatranscriptome of anaerobic ammonium oxidizing microbial communities from anammox membrane bioreactor (MBR) in UC Berkley... | ecosystem: Engineered > Bioreactor > Anaerobic > Unclassified ...
CAGGGCCCGCGTGTTAAAATTCAAAGGTTTAGCGCTTGCCGACTGCGGTTGCCGACAAAGGCCCTGACTGCTGCCGCGCGCGCCCGCCGAGACCTCCCCGCATGGATTCCTTCGCCAAAGAAACCCTCCCGATCAGCCTCGAAGACGAGATGCGCCGCTCGTATCTCGACTACGCGATGAGCGTGATCGTCGGACGTGCGCTGCCCGACGTGCGCGACGGCCTCAAGCCGGTGCACCGCCGTGTGCTCTACGCGATGCACGAGGTCAACAACGTCTGGAACCGGCCGTTCGTGAAGTGCGCGCGCATCGTCGGCGACGTGATGGGCAAGTACCACCCGCACGGCGACGCGTCGATCTACGACACGCTGGTGCGCATGGCGCAGGACTTCTCGCTGCGCTACCTGCTCGTCGACGGCCAGGGCAACTTCGGCTCGGTCGACGGCGACAATCCGGCGGCGATGCGCTACACCGAGTGCCGGCTGCAGCGACTGGCGGGCGAGATGCTCGCCGACATCGACCGCGAGACGGTCGACTTCCAGCCGAACTACGACGGCAAGGAGAGCGAGCCTACGGTCCTGCCGGCGCGCATCCCGAACCTGCTGATCAACGGCTCGGCCGGCATCGCGGTGGGAATGGCCACCAACATTCCGCCGCACAACCTGGGCGAGATCGTCGAGGCGTGCCTCGCGCTGTTGCGGCGGCCCGAGACCACGATCGACGAACTGATCGAACTGGTGCCTGCCCCCGATTTCCCGACCGCCGGAATCATCTACGGCGTGCAGGGCGTGCGCGAGGGCTACCGCACCGGTCGCGGGCGGGTCGTCATGCGCGCGAAGACGCACTTCGAGGAGATCGATCGCGGCAACCGCAGCGCGATCATCGTCGACGAACTTCCGTACCAGGTGAACAAGCGGCTGCTGCTCGAGCGCATCGCCGACCTGGTCAACGACAAGAAGATCGACGGCATCTCCGACATCCGCGACGAGTCCGACAAGTCGGGCATGCGGGTGGTGATCGAGCTCAAGCGCGGCGAGCTGCCCGAGATCGTGCTGAACAACCTGTTCAAGCAGACGCAGCTGCAGGACACCTTCGGCATCAACATGGTGGCGCTGGTCGACGGCCAGCCCAGGCTGCTGAACCTGCGCCAGATGCTCGAGGCGTTCCTCGCGCACCGGCGCGAGGTGGTCACGCGCCGCACCGTCTTCGAACTGCGCAAGGCGCGCGAGCGCGGCCACATCCTCGAAGGTCTGGCGGTGGCGATCGCCAACGTCGACGAGATGATCGAACTGATCAAGGCCTCTCCCACGCCGCCGATCGCGAAGGAGCGGCTGATGGCGCGCGGCTGGAACGCTGGCGTGGCGCGCGAGATGCTCGAGCGCGCCGGCAGCGACATCGCCGAGTTCAGGCCCGAAGGGCTCGATCCGTCGGTCGGACTCTCGGGTGGCGTCTACCGGCTCTCCGACGTGCAGGCGCAGGAGATCCTGCAGATGCGGCTGCAACGGCTCACAGGCCTGGAGCAGGACAAGATCGTGCAGGAATACCGCGAGGTGATCGGGCAGATCGTCGATCTGCTCGACATCCTTGCGCGGCCCGAGCGCATCACGCAGATCATCGGAGACGAGCTGAAGTCGGTGAAGGCGGAATACGGCGACGCGCGCCGCTCGGTGATCGAGCTGCACGCCACCGAGCTCGACACCGAAGACCTGATCGCGCCGCAGGACATGGTCGTCACGCTGTCGCACTCCGGCTACATCAAGAGCCAGCCGCTGTCGGAATACCGCGCCCAGCGTCGCGGCGGGCGCGGGAAGCAGGCCGCGGTCACGAAGGAAGAAGACTGGATCGACCAGCTGTTCATCGCGAACACGCACCAGTTCATCCTGTGCTTCTCGGATCGCGGCCGCGTCTACTGGATCAAGGTCTGGGAGGTGCCGCAGGGCACGCGCACCTCGCGCGGCAAGCCGATCGTCAACCTCTTTCCGCTGGCCGAAGGCGAGAAGATCACCGTCGTGCTGCCGGTCAGGTCGTTCGACGAGTCGCTGTACGTGTTCATGGCCACCAGCCTGGGCACCGTGAAGAAGACGCCGCTGTCGGAGTTCTCGAATCCGCGCAAGGCCGGCATCATCGCGGTCGATCTCGACGACGGCGACTTCCTGATCGGAGCCGCCGTCACCGACGGCGCGCACGACGTGATGCTGTTCTCCGACGCGGGCAAGGCGGTGCGCTTCGACGAGAACGAAGTGCGGCCGATGGGCCGCGCCGCACGCGGCGTGCGCGGCATGATGCTCGAGGACGGGCAGCAGGTGATCTCGATGCTGGTGGCCGGCGACGAGCGGCAATCGGTGCTCACCGCCACCGAATTCGGCTTCGGCAAGCGCACGCCGATCACCGAGTACACGCGACACGGCCGCGGCACCAAGGGAATGATCGCGATCCAGACTTCCGAGCGCAACGGCAAGGTGGTCGCCGCAGTGCTGGTCGACGAGCGCGACGAGATCATGCTGATCACCACCGGCGGCGTGCTGGTGCGCACCCGCGTCGCCGAGATCCGCGAGATGGGCCGCGCGACGCAGGGCGTGACGCTGATCGCGGTCGACGAGGGCGCCACGCTCACCGGTGTTCAGAGGGTCGTCGAGCGTGATGAGCCCGAGAACGGTCACGACGACGCGGCCGGCATCGGGAACGAGGGAGAACAAGGCGCCGCAGGCGAGGCCGGTTCCGGATCGACCGACGCCGGTTGATCCGACGAGGCGGCCGGACGCGCCACGACATCGCGGCTTTGGTAGCATGCGGCGGCCATGACCAGCACTCCCGGGCACGAGATGTCGCAGCCAGACGATCCGGACGATCGTCTCGACGCGCTGCGCGCGGCGATCGACGCGGTCGACCGCGAGATCGTCGAGCGACTGAACCGGCGAGCCGGGCTCGCACAGCAGGTCGGCGAACTGAAGCATCGCACCGGCGCTCCGGTCTATCGACCCGAGCGTGAAGCGCAGATCATGGCGCGGCTGCGCAGCGTCAATCCCGGTCCGCTCCCGGGCGACGCGATCGAGGCGATCTGGCGCGAAGTCGTGTCGGCGTGCCGCGAGCTCGAGCGGCGGTTGCGCGTGGCGTATCTCGGTCCGGCGGGCACCTTTTCCGAGCAGGCGCTGTTGCGTCACTTCGGCTCGTCGGTCGAGGCGATCCCGTGCCCGACGATCGACGAGGTGTTCCGCGCCACCGAGGCGGGAACGGCCGATTTCGGCGTCGTGCCTGTCGAGAACTCCTCGGAAGGCGCGGTCAATCGCACGCTCGACCTGTTCCTGCTCACGCCGCTGTCGATCAGCGGCGAGGTGTCGGTGCCGGTGCGCCAGAGCCTGATGGCGCTCGGCGGCAGCCTCGAAGGGGTGCGCCGGATCGCCTCGCATCCGCAGTCGTTCGCACAGTGCGCGGGCTGGCTCGAACGCAACGCGCCGGGTATCGAGCGGCTGCCGGTGGCGAGCAACGCGGAAGCGGCGCGCCTGGCCGCGCAGGAGCCCGCCACTGCCGCGATCGCCGGCGATCATGCCGCGCAGCGCTACGGGTTGCAGATCGTCGCGCGCAGCATCCAGGACGACCCCAACAACCGGACCCGGTTCGCAGTGATCGGCCGGTACGCCTGCGCGCCTTCCGGAGCCGACCAGACCTCGCTGATCCTGTCGGTGCCCGACCGGGCCGGCGCGGTGCACGCGCTGATCGAGCCGTTCGCGCGCCACGGGGTGTCGATGAAGCGCTTCGAGTCGCGCCCGGCGCGCCAGGGCCTGTGGGAGTACTACTTCTACATCGACGTGATCGGGCATCGCGACGATCCGCCGGTGGCCGCGGCGCTCGCCGAACTGAAGTCGCAGGCGGCGTTCTGCAAGGTGATCGGCTCGTATCCGCGCGCTGCCTGAGCCGGGCGCGGCGCGTGGCCACCGGGGCTCGCGGCCGCGCTTTCGCCGGCGTGTCGGTTATCCTTGCACGCCAGCCGCCGGGGCCTCCGGCACCCGCATTCGCAGGCATCGAACACATGAGCATTCAGGCACCCGAGTACGTCAGGAGCATCGCTCCGTATCAGGCCGGCAAGCCGATTTCGGAGCTGGCGCGCGAATACGGCCTGCAGCCCGAGCGCATCGTCAAGCTGGCGTCGAACGAGAATCCGCTCGGCATTCCGGCGTCTGCGCGCGACGCGATGGTCGCCGCCATCGGTGATCTGGGGCGCTATCCCGACTCCAACGGCTTCGAACTCAAGGCGGCGCTGTCGCAGCGCTACGCAGTGCCGCCCGAATGGATCACGCTGGGCAACGGCTCGAACGACATCCTGGAGTTGGCGGCGCACGCACTGCTGCAGCCCGGAGTCTCGGCGGTCTATTCGCAGTATTCGTTCGCGGTCTACGCGCTGGCCACCCAGGAAACCGGGGCGCGCGCGATCGTGGTGCCGGCGCGCAGCCTGGGCCACGACCTCGACGCGATGCGCGCAGCCATCGCCGCCGACACGCGGCTCGTGTTCATTGCCAATCCGAACAATCCGACCGGCACTTTCCTGCGGGCCGATGCGATCGCCGCTTTCCTTGCGCAGGTGCCGCGCGACGTGGTCGTGGTGCTCGACGAGGCCTACAACGAATACCTCGATCCGTCGCTGCGCTTCGATTCGACGCTGTGGCTGCGCGAGCATTCGAATCTCGTGATCTCGCGCACCTTCTCGAAGGCCTACGGGCTCGCCGGCCTGCGGGCGGGCTTCGGGCTTGCGCAGGCCGAGCTCACCGACCTGATGAATCGCGTGCGCCAGCCGTTCAACGTGAGCACTGTCGCGCAGGCGGCCGCGATCGCGGCGCTCGACGACGCCGACTTCCTGCAGCGCAGCTACGAACTGAACCGTCGGGGCCTGGCGCGGCTTCAGTCGGCGTTCGCGCAGATGGGCTTCGAGTACGTGCCCTCGCACGGCAACTTCGTGCTGGTGCGCGTCGGCGACGCCGACGCCGTTTTCGAGGGTCTGCTGCGCGCCGGCATCATCGTGCGCCCGGTGGCCAACTACGGCCTGCCGCAGTGGCTGCGCGTGACGGTCGGGCTGCCCGAGGAGAACGAGGCCTTCCTCGAAGCGTTCGCGCGCGTGACGGGCCGCTGAGGGGGCTGCGGTGTCGCCGTCGGTCCAGCGGCTCGCGATCCTCGGCGTCGGACTGATCGGCGCTTCGCTGGCGGCGGCGCTCAAGCGCGCCGGCGCGGTCGCCCAGGTCGCCGGCTATTCGCCGAACGACGATGCGCGCGTCGCGCGCGCGCTCGGCCACCTCGACGTGGCCTGCGACAGCGTCGCCGAGGCGGTTGCAGGCGCCTCGTTCGTCGTGCTCGCGGCGCCGGTCACCGCGATGCCGGAGCTGTTCGCGCAGCTGCGCGATGCGCTCGAGCCGCAGGCGATCGTCACCGATTGCGGCAGCACGAAACGCAGCGTGATCGATGCGGCGCGGCGCGCCCTCGGCGAGGCCTTCCTGCGCTACGTGCCCGGTCACCCGATCGCGGGGTCCGAGCACAGCGGGCCGCAGGCAGCCGACCCGGACCTGTTTCGTGACCGGCGCTGGCTGCTGTGCCCGGTCGACACCACGCCGCAGCAGCACTGCGAGGCAGTGAAGCGGCTGCTCGAGACGGTGGGCGCGCAGGTCTCGACGCTCGATCCGGTACTGCACGACCGGGTGTTCGCCGAAGTCTCGCACTGGCCGCACGCGGTCGCGTTCGGGCTGTCGGCGGCGATCGCCGGCGGCGATCTGGCCGAGCAGGCGCTCGAATTCTCCGGAGCCGGACTGCGCGACACGACGAGGGTGGGCGCGTCGTCGCCGGCGATGTGGGCCGACATCCTGCTCGACAATCGCGACGCCTGCCTGGCGTCGGCGGCGCGCCATCGCGCGACCAATGAAGCGATCGTCGCTGCGCTCGAAGCGCGCGATCGCGAGGCGCTGGTGAGCGTCTTCTCGGCAGCCAGTCGCTGGCGCAACCGGCTGGGCTGAGACGCTTCGGGCAAGTCCGCGATGCCCGCCCGGGCTGCGGGCGGGCGGATCGCTCACAGCGGGAAGCGGCTCCGCGTTCCACCCGACTCCGGGTCGGCGCCCCAGGCGCTCGTGCGCGCCGCCGGCCGCTCGCGCAGACCGGCCCGCATCTGTTTCAGGTAGTAGTCGCGCAGGGCGGTCAGCTCGAGGATGCAATCGAACGGGAACCCCTCGCGGTTGCCGCGCCCGTCGATCAGCAGTTCGTCCATCAGTGCCAGGAAGCGCCTGGGCACCTCCCACTCCTGCGCGATGCGTTCGACGACGTGCGGAAAGCCCTTCCGGGTGGCCGGCAGGCGCAATGCGTAGGGCAACGACGCGATCAGCCGCTCGGCGCGTGAGTGGGTGCTGCTCTGTAGAATCATGGATCCCTCCACGTACGCGATCACTCTAGCCCCGGGGCGGAGCGCGCCACAGGAAAAACTTCATGTCTCGCAGTCTCCGCGTCGCCCCCGGCGGCAGCCTGTCCGGAAGCCTTCGCGTGCCGGGCGACAAGTCGATCTCGCACCGCGCGGTCATGCTCGGCGCGATCGCCGATGGCGTGACCGAAATCACCGGTTTCCTGGAGGGCGCCGACGCGATCTCGACGATGCAGATCTTTCGCGCGCTCGGCGTGCGCATCGACGGCCCGCAGGCCGGGCACGTGACGGTGCACGGCGTGGGGCTGCACGGGCTGCGCGCGCCGGCAGGCGCGCTCGATTGCGGCAACGCCGGGACCGCGATGCGCCTGCTGATGGGGCTGCTGGCGGGCCAGCGCTTCGGGTCGACGCTCGTCGGCGACGAGAGCCTGTCGAAGCGGCCGATGCGCCGCGTCGCCGAGCCGCTCGCCGCGATGGGCGCGCGCATCGAGACGCGCGAGGGCTGTCCGCCGGTGCGCATCCTGCCGGTCGAGGCGCTGCACGGAATCCGCTACCGGTTGCCGATGGCCAGCGCGCAGGTGAAGTCGGCGTTGCTGCTGGCCGGGCTCTATGCACAGGGCGAGACGACGGTGATCGAACCGGCGACCACGCGCGATCACACCGAGCGCATGCTCGGCGGCTTCGGCGTGACGGTGCGCCGCGACGGCCCGGCGGCCACGCTGCGCGGCGGCCAGTCGCTGCGCGCGAGCGCGATCGACGTACCCGCGGACATCTCGTCGGCGGCGTTCTTCCTGGTGGGCGCCTCGATCGCTCCCGGCTCCGATCTCCTGCTCGAGCATGTCGGCGTGAATCCGACCCGCACCGGCATCGTGGACATCCTGCGGCTGATGGGCGCCGACATCGAGGTGCGCAACGAGCGCGTGGCGGGCGGCGAGCCGGTCGCCGACCTGAGGGTGCGCGCCGCGGCGCTGCGCGGGATCGCGGTGCCGCCGGAACTGGTGCCGCTGGCGATCGACGAGTTCCCGGTGCTGTTCGTGGCCGCGGCGTGCGCGCATGGGCGCACCGTGGTCACCGGCGCGGCCGAGCTGCGGGTGAAGGAGTCCGATCGCATCGCGGTGATGGTCGACGGGTTGCGCGCGCTGGGCGTCGAAGCGACGCCGACGGCCGACGGCATGGTGATCGAAGGGCGCGGCGAGCGGGCTGCGGTGTTCGCGCCGGGCGCGGTGCATGCGCACGCCGACCACCGCATCGCCATGTCGTTCGCGATCGCCGGGCTGCGCGCCGCGGGCGAACTGATGGTGCACGATGCCGCCAACGTCGCCACCTCGTTTCCGGGCTTCGAGGTGCTGGCGCGCGCGGCGGGTCTGCGCATCGAAGGGCACTCGCAGGCGTGAGCGCGTCGCAGGTGCCGCTGATCACGATCGACGGGCCCACCGCGTCGGGCAAGGGCACGGTCGCGCAACGGGTCGCGCGCGCGCTCGGCTGGGCCTGGCTCGATTCCGGCGCGCTCTACCGGCTGTGCGCGCTGGCGGCGCTGCGCGGCAGCGTCGCGCTCGACGACGAAGCAGGGCTCGCGGCGCTCGCTGCGGCGCTGCCGGTGCGTTTCGCCGACGGGCGCATCGAACTCGATGGCCAGGACGTGACCGATGCGATCCGCGATGAGGCGGTCGGCAACGCGGCCTCGCGCATTGCCGCGCTGCCGGCGCTGCGTGCCGCGCTGCTCGGGCTGCAGCGCAACTGGCGGCGCCCTCCGGGGCTGGTCGCCGACGGACGCGACATGGGCACCGTGGTGTTTCCCGACGCGACGCTGAAGGTGTTTCTCACCGCGAGCGTCGAATCGCGCGCCGAGCGTCGGTATAAGCAGTTGATCGAAAAGGGTTTTTCTGCTAATCTCGCCGACCTTTTGGAGGATCTGGAGCAGCGCGACGAACGCGACTCGAATCGCGCCGTCGCACCGCTCAGACCCGCCGAAGGCGCAGTGGTGATCGACTCCACGCACCTCGACATCGACCAGACGGTCGCGCGGGTGCTCGGGGCCTACCGCCATCGCGTGCGTCGCTGATCGGCCCGCCGGGCTGGCGGCGGCGCGATCCGGGCCGCCACGGATCGCGGAGACGCCGTTTCCGCGGGCGGAAAGGCGCCTGCCGTATGCGGCGGGATCATCGTCAACTCCGCTGGGTTGCCGCCCAGCGCACGCACCGGATTCGCTTTCCGGGCGGGCGCGGGAACCGGCCGTTCGGCGTGTTCTGAAAAAACTGGAACCACTTTGACTACTGCAACCGCAATTTCGACTCCGGCCGAAAGCTTCGCCCAGTTGTTCGAGGAATCCCTGTCGCGCCAGGAAATGCGCCAGGGCGAGGTCATCACTGCAGAGGTGGTGCGCATCGACCACAACTTCGTCGTGGTCAACGCCGGACTGAAATCCGAAAGCTTCATTCCGATCGAGGAGTTTCACAACGATCGCGGTGAACTCGACGTCAAGGCGGGCGACTTCGTGTCGGTGGCGATCGAGGCGCTCGAAGACGGTTATGGCGAGACGCGCCTGTCGCGCGATCGCGCCAAGCGCCTGTCCGCCTGGATCAGCCTCGAAAAGGCGCTCGAGTCGGGCGAGCACGTCGACGGCACGATCACCGGCAAGGTCAAGGGCGGCCTCACCGTCATGACCAACGGCATCCGCGCGTTCCTGCCCGGTTCGCTGATCGACACGCGTCCGGTCAAGGACACCACGCCCTACGAGGGCAAGACACTCGAATTCAAGGTCATCAAGCTAGACCGCAAGCGCAACAACGTGGTGCTGTCGCGCCGCGCGGTCGTCGAGCTCACGCAGGGCGAGGAGCGCGCCAAGCTGCTCGAGACGCTGCACGAGGGCGCGATCGTCCACGGCGTGGTCAAGAACATCACCGACTACGGCGCGTTCATCGACCTGGGTGGCATCGACGGGCTGCTGCACATCACCGACATGGCCTGGCGCCGTGTGCGCCATCCGTCCGAGGTGCTGCAGGTCGGGCAGGAGGTCACCGCAAAGGTGCTCAAGTTCGACCAGGAGAAGAACCGCGTCTCGCTGGGCGTCAAGCAACTGGGCGACGACCCCTGGGTCGGAATCGGCCGCCGCTATCCGCAGGGCACGCGCATGTTCGGCAAGGTCACGAACATCACCGACTACGGCGCGTTCGTCGAGATCGAGCCGGGCATCGAGGGCCTGGTGCACGTCTCCGAGATGGACTGGACCAACAAGAACGTCAATCCCGGCAAGATCGTCTCGCTCGGCGACGAGGTCGAGGTGATGGTGCTCGAGATCGACGAGGACCGCCGCCGCATCTCGCTCGGCATGAAGCAGTGCCGCCCGAACCCGTGGGAGGAGTTTGCCGACAACCACCGCAAGGGCGACAAGGTCCGCGGCACGATCAAGTCGATCACCGACTTCGGCGTGTTCATCGGCCTGCCCGGCGGCATCGACGGCCTGGTGCACCTGTCCGACCTGTCGTGGCACAGCCCCGGCGAAGAGGCGGTGCGCAACTTCAAGAAGGGCGACGAGGTCGAGGCGATGGTGCTGGCGATCGATACGGAGCGCGAGCGCATCTCGCTGGGCATCAAGCAGCTCGAGGGTGATCCGTTCAGCAACTACGCCGCCACCCACGAGAAGGGCGCGATCGTCAAGGGCGTCGTCAGGAGCGTCGATCCGAAGGGCGCGGTCATCGACCTGGGCAGCGACGTCGAGGGGTACCTGCGTGCTTCCGAGATCTCGCGCGACCGGGTGGAAGACGCGCGCAACCACCTGAAGGAAGGCGAAGAGATCGAGGCGATGATCGTCAACGTCGACCGCAAGAACCGCTCGATCAACCTGTCGCTGAAAGCGCGCGACACGGCGGAGACCGCCGAGGCGCTTCAGCGCATGCAGGCCGAGAGCGGTGCGGCCAGTGGAACGACGAACCTCGGCGCGTTGCTGCGCGCCAAGCTCGACACGTCGAAAGAGTGAGGACGGGCGCGGCTTGCGGGAGCGCGGCGCCGGCGCGAGGCCGGCGCCGCGCTCCCGGTGCCGACGCCTGACGCGGTCGGGGTCGCTGGAAGCGGATGGGGCACATGGAATTCCGGCCTGACGAAGGCAACGCCGCAAACGACGCCGGGCAACCGACGATGACCAAGTCGGAGCTGATCGCCCGTCTTGCCGAGCGCTATCCGCAGCTGGTCGCCAAGGACGCCGAGTTCGCGGTCAAGACCATCCTCGACGCGATGGCGCGCACGCTCGCCGAGGGGCGGCGCATCGAGATCCGCGGTTTCGGCAGTTTCGCGCTGTCGCACCGGCCGCCGCGCGTGGGGCGCAACCCGAAGTCGGGCGAGAAGGTGCTGGTGCCCGAGAAGCGGGTGCCGCACTTCAAGCCGGGCAAGGAGTTGCGCGAGCGCGTCGACGGCGGCCCTGCGAAGGGCGCCGCCTGATTTTCGCCGCGGGGCCTGCGAGTCGGCCCCGGGGTGCGCCTCGCGAGGACCGCGCGCCGACCCGACCGACCGCCAGACGTGTGGCCGAGGCGGCGGGCCGATCCCCCTGCTTGCCACGGCAGCCTTCCAGTCGGTCAGAATAGCGTCCTGAATGCTCCGGGGGAGTCGTCGATGCGAGTCGTCACCTGGCTGTTCAATCTGCTGCTGTTCCTGCTTGCGCTGGGCTTCGCGCTCTCGAATACAGCAACGGTCGAATTGCGGTTCCTGCCGGGCGAACTGGTCTGGCGTGCCCCGCTGGTCGTGTTCCTGCTGATTTCCCTCGCCACCGGAGTGGTGCTCGGGCTGCTCGGCGCGGCACCGTCGCTGTTTCGCCAGCGCCGTGAAATCACCAGGCTGACCAAGGAGCTGCGTCACGCCGGCCGGCCTGCCACTCAGGGGCAGGCAACGCCGCCGCCGCCATCGGTTGCACAGACCGCCTCCGGCTCTTCGGTCGGCCTCGGCGTCTGATCAGGCCCATGCTCGAGTTCGAGGCCTGGTGGCTGCTGGCGATACCGCTGTTCTTCGTGCTCGGGTGGTTCGCGGCGCGCTACGAGGCCGCACTCGGGAACAACGGGCGTCGCGGCGACGGCGGCGGCTTGCCCGACGCGTATTTCCGAGGGCTGAATTTCCTGCTCAACGAGCAGTCCGACAAGGCGGTCGACGCGTTCATCGACGTCGTCCGGCTCGATCCCGAAACGGTCGACCTGCACTACGCGCTGGGCAACCTGTTTCGGCGCCGCGGCGAGACCGACCGGGCGATCCGCGTGCACCTGAACCTGGTCGAGCGTCGTGACCTCGACGCGTCGCAGCGCGAGCACGCGCTGTTCGAGCTCGGCCAGGACTACCTGAAGGCGGGTCTGCTCGATCGCGCCGAAGACGCGTTCAACCGCCTGGAGGGCACGCGCTACGGGGCCTCGGCGCTGCACCACCGGCTCGAAATCGCGCAGATGGTGCGCGACTGGCCGCTGGCGATCGAACTGGCCGAGCGGCTGCAGCGCGACCGCGGCGAAAACCGCGCACGCGACGTTGCGCACTTTCGCTGCGAACTCGCAGCGCGCGCGCTGGCCAGCGATGCCGAGTCGCGCTTCGAGGTGGCCCGGCGCGAACTCGAGCAGGCGGCGCGGGTCGATCCGGCGCATCCGCGGCCGCAGCTGCTGCTCGGCGAAGTGGCCGCGGCCGAGGGCGATCACGCCGCGGCGATCGACGCCTGGCGGCGCGTCGAACGCAACAGCCCGGAGTACCTGGGTCTGGTGGCGCCAGGCTGGCTGGCCGCGTTCGCGGCGCTGGGCAGGAGCGACGAGGGCATCGAGGCACTCGAGGCGGTCGATCGCGAGCACCCGTCGATCGACACGTTCTCGGCGCTCGCGGCGGCCCGCGCCGAGCGCGACGGAGGACCCGCGGCGGTGGCGTGGGCCGAGCAGGCACTGCAGGTCGCGCCGTCGCTGCTCGGTCTGGAGAAGCTGCTGGCGATGAAGGCGGCGCTGCGGCGCGACGGCGAGCAGGCCGAGGTCGAGCTCGCGCAGCGGCTGATCCAGGCGCAGGCCCGGCGGCTGTCACGCTACGTCTGCGGTCACTGCGGCTTCAAGGCGCGGCAGTTCTACTGGCAGTGCCCGGGGTGCAACCGGTGGGACACCTATGCGCCCAGGCGCAGCGAGGAGCTCGAGCGTGGCTGAGCCGTCTCCCGGCGCCGGCTTCACGCGCGCGCGCCTGCTGGTGGTGGGCGACCTGATGCTCGATCGCTACTGGTTCGGCGACGTGCAGCGGATCTCCCCCGAGGCGCCGGTACCGGTGGTCCGCGTCACGCGCAGCGAAGAGCGTCTCGGCGGGGCTGCCAACGTCGCATTCAATGCGGCCAGCCTCGGTGTGCGCGCGACGCTGGTCGGCGCGATCGGTGACGACGAACCCGGCCGGCGGATCGAAGCGCTGGCACGCGAGCACGGGATCGACCTGCATGCGGTGCGCGACCCGCAGCTGGCCACGACGATCAAGCTGCGCGTGATCGGGCGTCAGCAGCAGCTGCTGCGCGTCGACTTCGAGCAGGCGCCGGGGCCCAGGGCGCTCGCGCAGGCGTTCGACGCGGTGCGCGAGGCGATCGACCAGGCCGACGTGGTGGTGCTCTCCGACTACGGCAAGGGCGTGCTCGCGCAAATCGAGCGCGTCATCGATCTGGCCTGCACGGCCGGACGGATCGTGATCGTCGATCCCAAGGGCGACGATTACTCCCGCTACGCCGGCGCCACCGTGCTCACGCCGAACCGCGGCGAGCTGCGCGAGGTCGTCGGCACCTGGCGCGACGAGGCCGACCTCGCCACCCGCGCGCAGGACCTGCGCCGCTCGCTGCGGGTGCGCCACCTGCTTCTCACCCGCTCCGAGGAGGGCATGACGCTGTTCTCCGACGACGGCGTGCTCGACGTGCCCGCGCAGGCGCGCGAGGTCTACGACGTCTCGGGCGCCGGCGACACCGTGGTGGCAGTGCTGGCCTCGATGCTTGCTGCCGGCCGGCCGATCGGCGAGGCGGTCACGCTGGCCAATCGTGCGGCCGGAATCGTCGTCGGCAAGCTGGGCACCGCCGCGGTCACGCCGCAGGAGCTGTTCGCATGAAGGCGGCGTTGCTGATCGTCGCGATCGCGCTCGGCCTGGGCTGCGCGGGCGCGTCGCTCGCGCTCGACGCGAACACTGCCACGCCGGACGAACTGCAGACGATACGCGGCATCGGCCCGGCCCTGTCGGCGCGCATCGTCGAGGCGCGGCGTGCACGGCCGTTCACCGACCTCGATGACCTGAAGGACCGGGTGCGCGGCATCGGCGACGCGAACCTGGGCCGCATGCGCGAGGCCGGCCTGCGCGTGGGCCCGTCCGGGCGCGTCGACCAGGTGCAGACCTTCATCGGTCGACCGGTTGCGGACGGCGCGCGGCGCGCGCGCTCCGCGACGCATGAGCCGCCGCCCGGGAAGTCGCGGGCCGGCAAGCCGCAGGCCGGCCACTCGCAGGCCGGCAAGCCGCCGGCTCCGGTACGACACTAGCCTGGAAGCGGGCGCGGAAAGAGGGATGCGGCGCATTTCTTCCGGCCCCGATCGACCTGCCGACTCGCGGGCGGCGCCCGTGCAGGCGATCTCCGCAAGGCCACCCGGCCTTCGGCAGCGGGCGGCGCTGTACTGGCGCCTCACCCGGATGCACCGCCCGATCGGCACCTTGCTGCTGCTGTGGCCGACGCTCGCGGCGCTGTTCATCGCCTCGGGCGGCTGGCCCGATCCGTACCTGCTGTTCGCGTTCTCGCTGGGAACCCTGCTGATGCGCTCGGCCGGTTGCGCGTTCAACGACTGGGCCGATCGCGACTTCGACCGGCACGTCGCGCGCACGCGCGATCGCCCGCTCACCGCCGGCGAGATCGAGCCCTGGGAGGCGGTGGCAGTGTTCGTCGCGCTGTCGCTGGTGGCGCTGCTGCTGGTGGTGCCGATGAACCGTCTCGTCTGGGCGCTCGCGGTGGTGGCGGCGTTTCTGGCCGCGAGCTATCCGTTCACGAAGCGTTTCCTCGCGCTGCCGCAGGCCTATCTCGGCGTCGCCTTCGGGTTCGGCATCCCGATGGCGTTCGCGGCAGTTCGCAACGAACTGCCGGCGGCCGCCTGGACGATGCTCGCCTCCAACGTGTTCTGGGCGCTGGCCTACGACACCGAGTATGCGATGGTCGATCGCGATGACGACCTGAAGATCGGCATCCGCACCGCGGCGATCACGTTCGGTCGCTTCGACGTCGCCGCGGTGATGACCTGCTATGCGATCACGCTGGGGCTGCTCGCGGTGGTCGGGCACATCGAGGACCTGGGCGCGCCGTATTACGCGGGGCTCGGCGTGGCGGCGGGCATCGCCGCCTACCATTACACGCTGATTCGCGAGCGCGGTCGCGAGGGGTGTTTCCGCGCGTTCAACCACAACAACTGGTTCGGCGCAGCCGTGTTCGGCGGCGTGCTCGCGAGCTACCTGGCAGGCTGAGGCGCGCGGCGGGCGAGGTCGTGCGCTGGTTCGCGGGGCGAGGGGAAAGATCTGCCGGTTCAGGCGCCGCCGAACTCGTCGCCCATTTCCACGCCGCGACGGTGCGCGGCGTCGATCGCGCGCCCTACCAGCCCGCGCAGGTCGCCTGCCTCCATCACCGCCAGCGCGGCCGCGGTGGTGCCGCCGCGCGAGGTGACGCGCTCGCGCAGCGCGGCCGGCGGCTCGTCGGAGCGCAGCGCCAGTTGCGCCGCGCCGGCGAAGGTATTCAGCACCAGGTCGCGCGCCTGGCGTGCGTCCAGGCCCAGCCCGAGCGCCGCCTGCTGCATCGCCTCCATGAACAGGAAGACGTAGGCCGGCCCGCTGCCGCTGACTGCGGTGACCGCGTCGAGCAGCGACTCGTCGTCGACCCAGACCGTCGGCCCGACCGCGCCGAGCACCCGCTCGGCCGTCGCGCGGTCGGCCGCGCCGGTGCCCGGCAGCGCGGCCAGCCCGGTCACCCCCATGCCGATCAGCGCCGGCGTGTTCGGCATCGCCCGCACGACCCGGCGGTGCCCGCCCAGCCAGCGCGACAGGTCGCGCGCACGGATGCCGGCGGCGACGCTGACCACCAGCGCATCGCCCACCAGCGGCTGCAGCGGTGCGACCGCTTCGCGCATCTGCTGCGGCTTGACCGCGAGCACGACCAGATCGGCGCCGGCCAGCGCGGCGGCGCCGGCGTGCTCGAAGGTGGCGACGCCGAAGCGCGTGTGAAGCTGCTCGCGTTGCGCCGCGAGCGGCTCGACCATGCGGATCGCCGCTGGCGCCGTGCCGCGCGCGAGCAGGCCTCCGACCAGTGCGGCGGCCATGTTGCCGCCGCCGATGAA
>Ga0232067_100161_pt1 | contig 14321 bp, 10 predicted proteins | sample LAC_MetaT_11_FD_183954 | JGI IMG/M metagenome (GOLD analysis project Ga0232067, IMG submission 183954) | Metatranscriptome of anaerobic ammonium oxidizing microbial communities from anammox membrane bioreactor (MBR) in UC Berkley... | ecosystem: Engineered > Bioreactor > Anaerobic > Unclassified ...
AACCTTAATTTTTAAAAGTCAATAAAGCGATAAGACTTTTTACTTATTAAGAACAGATCTAAAAAAAGTAAATCTATTCAAATAACAATAAAAAGGATTATATGAATAATCATCTATTGAAGAAAATTGAAAATAATTCAGCAGTAATTGGTATAATAGGACTTGGTTATGTAGGACTACCTTTAGCCCTTGAATATGCATTAAAAGGCTTTAAGACAATTGGTTTTGATGTAGATGAAAAAAAAATACCAATATTAAATTCAGGGAAAAGTTATATAAAACATATTAGAAAAGAAAAGATTCAAAGGGTAATTAAGAACAGAAAATTTATTGCAACAACTGACTTTTCAAGATTGGAAGAAACTGATGCAATAATAATATGTGTCCCGACTCCCCTTAATGAACATCGTGAACCAGATATGACTTTTATTATTAATTCAGGTAAGATAATAGCCGAATATCTGAAAAAAGGTCAGTTTGTTTCATTAGAATCCTCAACTTATCCTGGCACCACTGAAGAAATTCTTCTGCCAATGTTTGAAAATGCACCACTGACACAAAAATTAAGCAGCAAAAAGTTTGTAGTTGGTAAAGATTTTTATTTGGCATTCTCTCCTGAAAGAGAAGATCCAAATAATCCAAAGTATTCAACAGCTACAATTCCTAAAGTTGTTGGCGGAGTTACACCGAATTGTTTAAAGATCGCCTTAGCTCTTTACAATCAGGTAATCGTAAAGACAGTTCCTGTTTCATCTCCTCGAGCAGCAGAAGCAACCAAACTGCTGGAAAATATTTACCGCTCAATTAATATTGCACTTGTGAACGAGCTTAAAATGGTCTTTGACCGAATGAATATAGATATTTGGGAAGTAGTTAATGCTGCTAGTACTAAACCATTTGGATTTCAACCATTTTTTCCGGGACCGGGTTTAGGCGGACATTGTATTCCTATAGACCCCTTTTATCTTACTTGGAAAGCAAGAGAATATGAAATCAGTACTAAGTTTATTGAACTTGCTGGTGAAATCAATACATTCATGCCTTATTATGTTGTTGAAAAGGCATCTGAAGTATTAAATAAATTCAAGAAATCTATTAATGGATCAAAGATACTTATACTTGGAGCTTCTTATAAAAAGGATGTAGATGATATGCGCGAATCACCTTCGTTAAAACTTATAGAAATATTTAGAGAAAAAGGTGCTAAGGTAGGTTACAATGATCCTTTTGTTCCTCAGCTTCCAAAGACCAGAAAATATCATTATGATATGCAATCTGTTGAACTAACAAAAAACAATCTTACCAAATATGATATGATTTTATTAAGTACAGATCATTCTAACTATAATTATAAATTTATTAATTCAGTCTCTAAACTTATTTTAGATACAAGAAATGCTTTTGAAAGAGCCGGAATTAAATCGGATAAAATATTCAAAGCTTAAAATGGTATCAGAGTGATTAAACTGATGAAATCAAATTTTAATGAAAAAAGAATTCTAATATGAAAAATTTTGCTTTAACCGGTGTAGCAGGCTACATTGCTCCAAGACATTTACAAGCAATCAAAGATACAGGCAATAGACTTGTTGCTGCAATGGACCCGCACGACTCAGTTGGAATACTGGACAAATTTTTTGCCAAAACAAGTTTTTTTACTGAGTTTGAGAGATTTGACAGACATTTGGAAAAACTAAGAAGAACCCGCTCGGATGAAAAAATAGATTATCTTTCTATTTGCTCCCCGAACAATTTACACGATGCACATATAAGACTTGCCTTACGTGTTGGAGCAGATGCTATTTGTGAAAAACCACTTGTGCTTAATCCATGGAATCTGGACCAATTACAGGAAATTGAAAAAGAAACTGGTAAAAAAGTCTTTACAGTACTTCAATTGAGAGTTCACCCTGCTCTGATTGCAATAAAAGAAAAGATGGAAAAAAACACTTCAGAAAATAAACACAATGTTGTGCTTACGTATATTACTTCAAGAGGTCTTTGGTATAATTTCTCATGGAAAGGAAGAGAAGATATTTCCGGTGGTGTTGCAACAAATATCGGAATTCATTTCTTTGATTTATTAATGTGGTTGTTTGGAGAAGTAAAGCAGAATTTTTTGTTTCTAAAATCATCAAATAAAGCAGCAGGATTTATTGAACTAAAAAATGCTAATGTAAAATGGTATTTGTCCATAGATTCTAAAGACCTACCCAATGAAGCAATAATAAAAAACAAATCAACCCATCGCTCAATAACAATTGATGGCAATGAGCTTGAATTCACTGATGGTTTTACAGATCTTCATACAAAAATATATGAAGAAATATTACTTGGTAAAGGCTTTGGGATTGAAACTGCCAGAGCATCTATTGAGACAGCTTATACAATAAGACATCTTTCAGTTTCAAATATTAAAGAACTATACCATCCAATGCTAATTAAATAAACACTATTTCTGTAAGGAAAAGTCATGGAAGAAAAGTTAAATTATTACATTAATGAGTACGCAGTTGTAGATGAAGATGTTGTAATTGGAGAAGGCACTAAAATTTGGCACTTCTCACATATACAAAGCGGGAGCCGAATAGGTAAGAAATGTGTATTCGGACAAAATGTTAACGTAGGAAATAATGTTACAATTGGAAATTATTGTAAAATCCAGAATAATGTTTCTATTTACGAAGGAGTAACATTAGAAGATTATGTTTTTTGCGGTCCATCAATGGTCTTTACAAATATTCTTGATCCCAGATGTAAGTATCCGCAAGTTGGTGCAAAATACTACATTAAAACATTGGTTAAAGAAGGTGCTTCAATCGGTGCAAATGCTACAATTGTTTGTGGGCACACACTTGGAAAACATTGTATGATTGGAGCAGGTTCAGTAGTTACTAAAGATGTACCTGATTATGCTCTGGTAATAGGAAATCCCGGAAGAGTTGTTGGTTGGGTGTCTGAGGCTGGAAAAAGACTTAGATTTGACGAGAAACGTAAAGCATTTTGTGAGAAGTCAGAAAAAACTTATACGCTATCTGATAATGGCGTTGTAAGTGATTAGGTAAATCATTTAACTAATTATTCTAAAGCTAATTAAGTAAATCTTATCAGATATATTCAAGTAGAGAGAATATTATTTAATTTCTTCTCTTAAGTTCAATTTCCAATTTATCTTTTGAGTGTTATAGATAAACCTAATCCCAACTTATATTCTATTATTACCTTACATATCTGATTTCAAACTGCATTGTTTATGCCTTACTAGTATTTGTTATTGAAATTATAAAGACTCAAGAAAAAACTTTGAACACTGTAATTTATAGAAAAACTATTTTACCGGTAAGATTGCTACCCAATTAGATATAATAAATAGATTTTAATGTCATAAAAGTAATCCCAATATTATTAAGAAAATATAAAGCCAACAATTGTCAGAAGACTCAATTCTAGGAATTTTTTTTGGCCTAAGCAGACTTTGGAATGAGAATCAGGTTCGGCCTTTCCTATAATTCTTTCTGTTACAAATAAAATTATTTTTAATTGCATAGAAAAAATATTCGTTCTTTCTCTTGTCAGTTTAGTTATAACCTGAGAAATCTTTATTTTTGTTTACAAATTGTTAAAGCCGTTAGTAAATTTTACTATTAGTTAGTTATTCGGCTCAAAATAAAAGACTTATTTCGGTCTGAAAATTGTTTTAATATACCTTTGAAACTCCTGAAACAATAATTGATTTTCATATAAAAAATGAAATTATATGATAACAATATTTTCAGAGCACTAAATAGATAATAATCTGATAAAGAAATAAAAAAAATGAAAATACCAATATTTACCATACTTGCTTTGATTGTTTTTCTTTTTCCAATAACCATAAATGCTCAGGAAGAAGAGGAACAAATATTGTACTATCAAATGGAACCACTTGATGATAGTTTATTTATTCATATTCAGGAAGAGCTGTTTATAGACCCTCCGGATCCGAAAGCAGAAATAGTAGTTGATCTGAGAAATGTAACCGATCAAACTATATCAGTGAAAGGGAGTCTCTATCCACTACTAGCATTAAAACCTGAAACTCGTGCTCGGATAATAACTTATCCTTTTAAACTTAATTTAGAAGAAACTATAAACTATGGTAGTGTCTTCACAAGAGTTATTGATAAATTACGTTTTAATAACATTTTAAATCCGCCAACCGTATTTCAAATATCACCTACATTAGGATATATCAACCCTTATGTGCAAATAATGGGAGGAGAAAGATTTGGGATCCCATTGAAGAAAGATATCGGTTTATCAATTGGTTTTGGTACACCTTATTCCGGAGCACTTGAAACAAACTTCTCTGAAGTCAATTTCCATATTCTTGGAGCTAAAGTCGGTGCTTTTTTAAGTGTTGACGCAATGACTGAACTCAAAAGCTCTGAAAACCATAATAATCTTTTTGTAACTGAAGGAGTTCAGTTATCTTACATTATACCATTTGGTAACTTCTTTGAAGTAGGATATTTAAGTACAACATCGGATTTTGATTCTGCCTTAATAAGGAAATATCAGAAGAATACTGTAAATGCCGGTAACATTGTCAGAAATCCTGATGGGACAATTAAATACCAGCCATATATGTTAGATGGCGGATACATAAATTGGGAATTCAGATATCCTGTAAAAATATTGGGAGCACTGCGAAGCAAATTTTACGCAGCAAGGTTTATTGACGAATATCATGTTGGATTTACAGGAAGAGAACTAACACTCGCAGGAAGTGTGTTTGACCTTAGAATGGATTATATGTTCAACAGCCCGATACGTAATAATCAATTTGTAATGGATATCGCAATCCAAAAAATATTTGACTACTGGGCTTATAGTTCTATTGCAATAGGACCAAGTATAATTATTACAAATTTAAAAGGCGGCGGTATCGGCTTTTCATCTTTCTTTGTAAATATCAGAATTAAAGTAGGAAGCTCACTTTAAATAAAATGTTAATGAAGGATAATGAAAATTTCTTTTCTATTAACCATTTACTCGAGGGAATGTTGAATTAATATAGTATTGGATTTTAGGAATGATAATTTTAGTATCAGAGAGTTCTGAAAAACCACTGTTGTAAAAATTCCAATCAGGTCACTTTACTATATTAAAAGGATTTTGGAATGTTCAGACTTAGCAATGTGCAGTAATCTCTTCTACTTTTTTATCTTTGAAATAATTATTCAGAAGTCTCTTTTTATTATATTTCTTAACATTTTTCTTTAAATTCGTATTTTAAATCTATACAAGAATAATTTTTTAACTGAGTAAAATATGACTTATACAAAAAATGCTATACTGTTTATTGTCCTTTTGGGATTATTTAATATTTCATACACTCAAACTGAACAACAAATAAAAGAAAGACTTAAAAACGAAGGAATAACTACTTCAAAAGATGTTCAGGATGAACTTAAAAAAAGGAATTTAACTGAAGAAGACGCAAAAAGATTAGCAAAACAATATGGGTTGGATTATGACACTTTTATTAATACTTATATTATTGGTTCAAATGAAAAACCACTTACTCCTCAAGTTACAAATATTACAAGTGCACCTGACAGTTCTGTTAAAAACATAACTAATGTTATTGTTACATCTCAACCTCAACAGACAAAAGCACCTATTGAGGAAATCAAGGTTGATCGAACTCCTCCACCAACTGAAGGTGGATTGGAATTTTTTGGCTATAATCTCTTTAAAAATATTCCTACTGCCTTTGAACCGTCAGAAATTGGACCAATAGATCCTGGATACATTATTGGACCAGGTGATAATTTAAGAATATCAATGTGGGGAGCAGCAGAATTTCAATATCAATTAGAGGTTGATGTACAAGGAAATATTTTTATTCCAACTGCTGGGCAATTTTTTGTCTCTGGTACATCTTATGAGTCTCTTCAGAAAAAGATGACAACATATTTATCAAAGTATTATGAAGGTTTAGCTACCAATCCTCCAACTATTTTTTTAGATATTTCTCTAAGCAAACTTAAACCAATTAAAATCTTTGTAACTGGAGAGATTGCTCAACCAGGCGGTTATAATATAAGTAGTTTTGCAAATGTATTTAATGCGCTTTACGCTGTTGGTGGGCCTCTCACTTCAGGAAGTTTAAGAGAAATAAGAGTAATTAGAAATAACAAAGTAATCAGCAGTGTTGATATATATGATTATCTATTAAAAGGACAATTGATAGGTGATGTCAGACTTCAAAATAATGATATGATTTTTATTCCACCAAGAAAAAAATCAGTTTCTATAAAAGGTGAAGTTTTACGACAGGCAATTTATGAACTTAAAGAAGGTGAAAATCTCCAAAAGTTAATTGAATTTGCTGGAGGATTAAATGCTACTGCTTATACAGGTAGGGTTCAGATAAACAGAATAATACCTTTTCAGGAAAGACTTAATAATCAAATAGATAGAAAAATAATTGATACTGATTTGCTTTCTGTAATTAATAAAAATAGCGATATAACACTATTTGATAAGGATATAATTACAGTATTCCCAATCTTAAATAAACTTGAAAACTTCGTAACTATCGAGGGTTCAGTATATAGACCAGGAGTTTATGAATATAATACTGTTAAAACACTTACTGAATTAATTAAAAAAGCCGGTGGAGAGCTGCCTGAAACATATTACGGTAAGGTTGATGTAATAAGGACGCGTCCGGATGAAACAAAAGAGTTTATAACTGTCGATTTAACTAAAGCTTTCCAAGGCGATATTGAAAACAATGTTCCGCTTCAACCTCGTGATAGTATAAAAGTATATTCTCTCTATGAACTAATTGATAGGAAGGTCGTTTCTATTTCTGGATATGTTAAACACAATATTACACTTCCTTTTGCTGACAGTCTTACTTTATTCGATATGGTTTTCAGAGCAGGTGGTTTACAAGACCCGTTTTTCAGAGGTAGGGCTTTTGTCACCAGAGGTGATCTTATCAGAGTAAATCCAGATGGATTAACAACTAGAATTATTCCCTTTGATCTTGAAAAATTATTAAGGGATAAATCATTTAATATGTTTCTTCAACCTGGAGATAAGATCTATATTTATAGTGCAGATGTTGAACAAGTGTTGGACAAATATGTAACAATAGAAGGTGAAGTTAAAAAGCCTGGCAGATATTTACTTAATACAAATATGACCCCTATGGATCTTATTCTTCAAGCAGGTGGTTTTAATGAGCAATCATTGAGAACCGAAGTATATGTAAGCAGGTTAAGACCATCAGGGTATCCAGGTGATAAGCTATCTGAGACTTATACAATTAAACTTCCATTATTTTTTGACAAAGCAAATGGTACGATTTCAGATACATCAAAACAAATTTTTTATCTTCAATATAAGGATGTAGTAGTAGTAAGAAAAAATCCTCGTTTTGAGCCACAAAGAGTTGTAAAGATAATGGGTGAGATAAACTACCCAGGAGTTTATGTTTTAGAAAACAAATCTGAAAATTTGTTAAATTTAATAAATAAAGCTGGTGGACCCACTAGTGAAGCATTTTTATTTGGGTCTGTCTTTACCAGAGATAGCAAACGATTAGTAATTGATTTAGATAAATTGATAAAGGATGGAGATACTGAACAGGATATATCTTTAAAGGATATGGATGAAATATTTATTCCCAAAGAACCAAATACTATTTTTGTAACTGGCGAGGTTAATAACCCAGGATTATACAAGTATATTCCAGGCAGCAGTGTAAAAGATTATATTGATAGAGCAGGCGGTGAAACTGATAGTTCAAATTTCATACTTTATACAAAGGCAAATGGTGAAACCAATAAAATCGGGTTTGGTTTGTTTTCAGGTAATCCTGAAGCATTTGATGGGTCAATTATTACTGTAACTAGAAGACCACCTGAGCCGCCGTCAAATACAACTTTTGATTTAGGTGCAACGATAAAAGATATATTCGCAATAATTGTAAGTGCTGTTACAATTATTGTTTTAGCTAAGCAAATAAATTAGAACTTATTTTGTACAATGTAATAACCTTTATAATAAATATTAAATCAAATCAATGGAAGAAAACAAAGAAAATATTTTTAATGAATCTGAAATAGAAGATACCAGAACGTTTGAAGAGAAATTTAGATCATTTGTTGTAAAAGTTCGCCCCTATATTTTAAGACTTTGGACTGCAAAAAAACAGTTTATTATTTTTAATTCAATTGTACTTGTACTTGCAATACTATATCTTATTTTTCTAGCAAAACCTTATTTTGAAAGTACTGTTACTATATTACCAGAATACGGTAGTAAGTCAAATCTGCTCAGTCAATTTAGCGGACTTGCAGAATTAGCAGGTGTAAAAGTTGGTGAAACTGCACCAACAGAAATTTATCAAAAGCTTTTATCAAGCGAAACTGTTATTCAAAAGGTGGTGTACAGTAAGTATTTAACTTCTGAGTATCCTGACTCGGTTAATCTTATACAGTATTTTGAGATTGATGAAACTGGTGATACTCCAGAACAGAAAAAGAGAAAAGACTTTCTAAAAATATATGAATCTTTAACTCTAAATAGATTTTCAATTGATGTTGATAGAATGACTAAAACATTGAACATAACTGTAACAATGCCTGAGGGACAACTTTCAGCCGATGTTGCTAATAAACTAGCATATTCTCTAGACAGATATATTCGTACGCAAAGAAAATCCTATGCTACAGAGCAGAGTTTTTATTTAGAAAAAAGAACTAGTCAGATAAAAGACTCACTTGCAAGTGCAGAGAATGCTTTGAAAAACTTCAGAGAACAAAACAGAATCACCAGTCAATCTCCAAATTTATTACTTGAACAAAGCAGGTTATTGCGTAATGTAGAAATTTTTCAAACTGTTTATATTGAGTTAACTAAGCAATTGGAAATTGCCAAGATAGACCAAATTAAAGATGCTCCTGTTTTAAATATCAAAGAGCTAGCAAAGGACCCTGTTCTTAGAGCTGGGCCAAAGAAAAAATCAAATCTTATAACTATTATGTTCTTTAGTGTAATGATAAGTGCTCTTTATTTTATCTTTAGAGATGATATAAAAAAGTATTATCAAATTTTTAGTGAGTGATTTACTGACATATTTTCACTCACTGAAAAAGCTTGATTAAAATCTTTAACTAAATGTTAAGTAACGTTTGAGTCTATTAGTCATTCAATCGAAATGCTTCTGACTTATGAGTCCTGAGTTCCGAGTTCTATCTTCCAGACAGGAAAGCACAAGTCATTAAGTCATTTATAGTCATTCAATCGAAATGCTTCTAAGTTCGTTCTGACTTCTTTCTTCTGGCTCCTGACTTCTACTTTTACAAGGCATTTTATTTTTAATAAGACTCTGATATGAAAAAGACTTGAGAAAGTTTTTTCTTTTTTGAATAATAAGTTAGGAATTAAAAATTGAATTGATTTATTAAAGTAACCTGAACATCAAAATCTTAATAACAGATGGGAACAAACATAAAACTGATTTATTTCCAGTTTTTAAAAAACATAATTAAGTATTATCTTTGCCCTGTCAATTTTTCAGCTTGGAGAGGTGGGTGAGTGGCTGAAACCAACGGTTTGCTAAACCGTCGTACTGTGTAAAGCGGTACCGAGGGTTCGAATCCCTCCCTCTCCGCATAAGCTTCTCAACTGAGAAGCTTTTTTATTTCAATAATAGCATAGGTTTTGTATCTGTAAATCCCTCTGATTTTAATTGATAATAATAAATTCCACTTGATAATCCGGCAGAATTAAAATCAATTGTAAAACTACCCGCAGGCTGTTCTTTATTTACTAAGACTGCAACTTCTTTTCCAAGCACATCAAAAATTTTAAGTGTTACAAAACAACTTGTTGGTAACTGATAACTAATCACCGTACCTGGATTAAACGGGTTGGGATAGTTTTGGAATAATTTAAAGTTATTGATCTCTAACTCATTGGAATGAATAATATCAGAAGAAGAATTAGGGAAAAAGTATTCAAGTATTCTATCTATTGACGCTCTCCATAGCCCCCAGCTATGCCCTTCCGGTCTTTCTAGCCAGTCAGTTTCATATTGATTTACAATCAGAAAATCACGGAAAGATCTCATATTGGAGAACAGACTTTCATACGTTCCCCATATCAAACTCCATTTTATATTTTTTATCGGACCATTTATAATCAGATTATATGCTTCGTAATTGTTTGGCCAAAATGCACCGGAATGCAATCCACATAAACCAAAAACTTCAGGATAGTTGTAGCTTATAAGTGCGGAAATATTTCCACCGAATGAATCTCCCATAACCAATCTCTTATCCGGAGCAGGTATAGTTTTATACGTATTATCAATATATGGCACAAGTTCATTAACAAAGAATAATTGATATTGATTTCTTTTGTTACCAGCATATTCATCATTTCTGTTATTCGGAGTTACGAATACTGCAATTATCGGCTCAATCTTAGCGCTGTCTATCAGATTATCGAGAACATTTACAGCTCTTCCAAGTGATATGTATTCTGAACCATCCTGAAAATATGCCACAGGATATTTTGTTTGTGATAAGGTATCATAACCAGGTGGTAAATAAATCGTTATCTGATAATTAGAACCGACATTTGAACTGAACAAGGTTTTATATTTCAGACTGCCATGCTGCACAGAACTTTGATAATTTATTTCCCACGGCTGAATATAAAGAGGCATTGATAATTCAGAGTTTGGACCAAATCCGCCAGCACAAGTATTTGGATTCTCCGGATCTAAAATCCAATTGCTGTTATTAAGGACAAATTTGTAATCCAGTCTTGCATCTTTTTCAAACATAACAGACCGATACCATAGGTTTGTTTGATATACTCTTGAAAGTGACCATGAACTTGCATTCCATCCGTTAAAATCCCCCGCTGCTGTAACTGAACTTGTATTACCTATATATAAAAAGTTTGCTGTTGAATCTTCAATAAATGGTATTCCTATCGTGCGGGCATAATTCATAAAACTATCAACTGCTGCATTTTTTTGAGTTGGATCTGTTAAAGAATTTACATGGCTCAAAAATTGCTGAAATTGACTTTGTGAGAAGATGTCAAAAGAAATTATTATTGCGATTATTACATATTTTTTAAGCATGGTATGCCTTTGTATTGTTAGCAATTATCAATTTATTTTTTTTTAATATTGACTAAAAAATCAAGTGTTCTTTAATACAAAACTTAATGATTTATTTTTTTAATTGAGGTTTTTTATCCTCTCTTTAATAATTTAGTTAATCATTTTAATAATTAGTCCATTACAAAAATAGAAATAAAATAATTCTCTTATGTTAAGAAATATAGTCAAGCTAAATATTCAATTTGTAATTTTTATCATACTAATACTTTTTACTTTACCTTTCCTAAGCTGCGAAAATAAAGCACCAGAGCAAAGTATTGATGAAAAACTTGGTTTTGATCCGAAAATGTTTGAACAATATCTGAAAGATGCTTTGACTTTCAATTCGTGGATTAAAGAAGAGAATATTTCAATTGAATCTTTAGATACATTAAAATCAATTTACACAGCAAAACATTTTCAGGCATTTTTAATTAATACCTTAGAATCCAAGCCCACAATAGATTCAATAATTGAGATTCTTGGTGAAGCAGAACTGCATGGATTAAATCCTGAGCGATACAATTTTAGTATTATTAAGAATTTATTTGAATCATCTTTTAATGATAAACTTAAACCAGAACAAAGGAACAAGCAATTAGCTCAATCAGAAGTGTTACTTATTGATGCATTATTAAAATATTCTTCTGATATGAGACACGGAGTTTTGAATCCACGCATACTTTATGAGAAAACTCATTTCCTGCCGGTTAATGATTCATTGAATACAAAGTATTTAGACCCTGTTAATCAGACAAATATTCTTGCATATCTTAAAAACATTCAACCTAAAAGTGTTATCTATAAAAATCTTCAACATGCTTTATTAAAGTTTAAGCAGATTGAGTCAATAGAATGGAAACAGATTCCATTAACTGATAAGAAAATTGAAATTGGTCAAAGCTCTGAAAATATTCCTGATATATTTAAGAAGTTAGTTGTTTTGGGATTACTTGATACAGCAATGTATAAAACTGATGATCCATTAGTCTATGATTCCGTTCTGTCAAATTCAGTGAAGGTATTTCAAAGAATAAACGGACTTATTAGTGATGGTGTAATTGGAAAAGGAACTTTGGAGAGATTTAACATAACACCAAAGCAATATGTTGAAAAAATAAAATTAAATCTCGAAAGATTAAGATGGTCAGATTACAGCGATACAGCAAGATATATTCTCGTTAATATTCCTGATTTTAATGTTACAATAGTTGAGAAACAAAAACCTTTGTTTGAAATTAAAGCATGCACAGGAAGAAAAAACAATTGGCAGACGGTTACATTGTACGGTCAATTATCTTATTTTGTTTTGAATCCAACCTGGTCTGTACCTAAAAGTATAATTAAGGAAGAAATTGTAAATGGTTTAAGAAGTGATTCAAGCTATCTTAAAAAAAGAAATTTCAGAGTTTATAAAGCTGGTGAGCGGATTAGTTTAGACGGATTAACAGCAAAAGATCTTGCTTCTTCAAACAACTATACTTTGATTCAGGATCCGGGCGCCGGAAATGCACTCGGTAAAATTAAGTTTATGTTCACAAATCCATTTGGAATTTATCTGCACGATACACCAACCAGAGCACCATTTGGATATGTTAATCGTGCAGTAAGTCACGGCTGCGTAAGAATAGAAAAGCCAATGAAGCTTGCTGAATATTTACTTAGCAATAATTCTAATTGGAATCTTGACTTTCTGAAAATTGAAATTGGACAAAAAGTTGATGATCCCGCTGCAAAAAATGAATTTGCCAGAGTTCGTGATTCACTTAGAAAAGGTAACAGTTATGGCGTAACAACTGAAGTAAAGCTTACAAAGAAAATTCCATTATTTATCAATTATTATACAACCTGGGTTGATGAAGATGGGTTGTTTAATTATCGGGATGATGTTTATTCAAGAGATGCTATCCTATTAGAGAATCTTAAACCTGCTATGAGTAAGTAATTTAAGTTGTGATAAAAAGCAATTAATTCTCAACTCAGTTTTTTCTTCAGATATTTTTTTTGCAAAACCATTTTTTACTAATGATTACTTGAATAATGTTCATTATTTTTCGCCATCAAAATTTTAATATGAATGGAGAAATGATGAATAAACTACTCTCAGTCTTTTTGCTTTTATCTTTTGTTGTAATCTTAATTTCTTGCAGCAATAAAGAAGAACCTGAAAATCAAATGCCTCAGATGAATGATCAAAACATTATGAAATCAGATGTCCACAATGTGCTTGTTGAAGAAAAAATAGACGCATCTAATTATAGTTATCTTAAAGTTAAAGAAAATAATAACTCATATTGGATTGCAGTTAATAAAATGGATATTGATCCCGGAGAATATGTAATGTTTTCAAAAGCTATGGAGATACACGACTTTAGGAGCGAAACTTTAAACAAAACATTTGATAAAATTTTATTTGTTGATGATGCCAGAAAAAGCGAAAGCAATACTGATTTAAAATCACCTCATCAAAATATTGCTGCCGGTAAGGATGAATCTATTACTGTTTCAAGATTGAAGGATGGATACACAGTTGAACAGATTTATCAGAAGAAAGATGAGCTTGAGTTTAAAACTGTAAAAGTCAAAGGTAAAGTTGTTAAGGTAAATGAAAATATTATGGGTACTAATTGGATCCATATTCAAGACGGAACAGGTTCAAACGGAACACACGATCTGCTTTTAACTTCCAATCAATCTGTTAAAACAGGTGCAACTATTATAGCTGAAGGTAAAGTAATTAAAGATAAAGATTTCGGCTCAGGATATTTTTATAATGTTCTTCTGGAAAATAGTAAAATAACAGTAGAGTAAATCTTAAATTCTTTCTGCTGTTAACTCACCTAACCTCTCTTAAAAAGAGAGGGACAGGACAAAAAAAAAAAAGTCATTGAGTCATTTGTAGTCATTCAATCATAATACTTCTGAGTTCTGTGTTCTGACTTCTCGCTTCTAACCCTGTTAACTCACCTAACCTCTCTTAAAAAGAGAGGGATAGGACAAAAAAAGTCATTAAGTCATTTGTAGTCATTTAATCGAAATGCTTATGAGTTCTGTGTTCTGACTTCTGAGTCCTGAGTCCTGATTTCTGACTTCTCACTTCTAACCCTGTTAACTCACCTAACCTCTCTTAAAAAGAGAG
>Ga0232067_100178_pt1 | contig 13465 bp, 10 predicted proteins | sample LAC_MetaT_11_FD_183954 | JGI IMG/M metagenome (GOLD analysis project Ga0232067, IMG submission 183954) | Metatranscriptome of anaerobic ammonium oxidizing microbial communities from anammox membrane bioreactor (MBR) in UC Berkley... | ecosystem: Engineered > Bioreactor > Anaerobic > Unclassified ...
GTCAAACAACGCAAACTTGATGGACGACGAACCGCCATTGAGCGTGAGAATAGATTGCATACTCACACATTGTCCGCGCCCGTATCGCGCGCCGCGCCTTGCGCGTCAGCGGCTGTGCCGCCCCAGCGCCATTCACGAATTTCGGGCATGTCGTCGCCATAACGCTCGATATAATTTTTGTGGTCAATCAACTTGTCGCGAATGGCTTGCTTGGCATACGCGGCGCGCGCGCCGAGCTGCGGCAAACAATCAATCACCGCGCCAAAGAGATGAAAGCGGTCCAATTCGTTCAAGACTGCCATATCGAACGGCGTCGTCGTCGTGCCTTCTTCGCGATAACCGTGAACGTGAAAATTATCGTGATTCGCGCGCCGATAGGTCAGGCGATGAATCAGCCACGGGTAACCGTGAAAGGCAAAAATGACGGGCTTGTCGCGCGTAAAGAGCGCGTCAAAGTCTTGGTCATTCAAACCGTGCGGATGATCGCGCTGCGATTGAAGCGTCATCAAATCCACCACATTGACCACGCGCACTTTGAGCGATGGAATGTGCGTCCGCAATAAATCAACGGCGGCGAGCGTTTCTAACGTTGGCACATCGCCACAGCACGCCATCACCACATCGGGTTCGCCGCCGCGGTCATTGCTCGCCCAATCCCAAATGCCGATGCCAGCCGTGCAATGTTTGATTGCCTGATCCATTGTCAGCCATTGCGGCGCGGGCTGTTTTCCCGCGACGACGACATTGATATAGTTGCGGCTGCGGAGACAATGGTCGGTGACGCTCAAGAGACAGTTTGCATCGGGCGGCAAATAGACGCGCACCACTTCGGCTTTTTTGTTGATTACGTGGTCAATAAAGCCCGGGTCTTGATGTGAAAAACCGTTGTGGTCTTGACGCCACACATGCGACGAGAGCAAATAGTTGAGCGAACCAATCGCGCGCCGCCACGGAATCTCGTCGCACACTTTGAGCCACTTGGCATGTTGGTTGACCATCGAATCCACAATGTGAATGAATGCTTCATAGCACGAGAAAAAACCATGCCGCCCGGTGAGCAAATATCCTTCGAGCCAACCTTGACATTGATGTTCCGAAAGCATCTCCATCACGCGGCCATCGGGAGCTAGATGATCGTCATACGGAAACGTTTCGGCGACCCACGCGCGGTTGGTCACTTGCAAAACATCTTGCCAACGATTCGAATTGTTTTCGTCGGGACTATAGAGGCGAAAATTTTTCGCGTCGGCGTTGCGCTGCATTACATCGCGCAGAAACTTGCCCATTTCGCGCGTCGCCTCCGCCGTCGTCGCGCCGGGAGTCGGCACGTCCACCGCGTAATCGCGAAAATCGGGGAGTTTCAAATCTTTGAGCAATTCGCCGCCGTTCGCGTGCGGGTTCGCGCTCATGCGCCGCCGTCCTTTGGGCGGCAAGTCTGCCAACGCGGGTACGAGTTTGCCCGATTCATCAAATAACTCTGCGGGCTTGTAACTCTTGAGCCAATCCTCCAAAATTTTGACATGCCCCGCGTGCGCCATGTCGCCCATCGGCACTTGGTGCGAACGCCAATAGTCTTCCGTTTTTTGTCCGTCCACCTCTTTTGGACCTGTCCAACCTTTTGGCGTTTTCAAAATCAGCATGGGCCAGCGCGGACGTTTCGTAAATCCATTCGTGCGCGCGTCATTTTGAATCTGTTTGATTTCGGCGATCACTTGGTCGAGGGTGGCAGCCAACTGCTGATGCACTGGCTCTGGCTCACTGCCCTCGACCCAGTACGGCTCGTAGCCATAGCCGCGAAACAATTCATCCAATTCCTCAGGTGGGATGCGCGCCAACACCGTTGGATTCGCGATCTTGTAACCGTTGAGATGCAGAATCGGCAAGACTGCGCCATCGCGCACGGGATTGAGAAATTTATTCGAATGCCAACTTGTCGCCAGCGGACCTGTTTCCGCTTCGCCGTCGCCGACGATGCACGCGACAATCAAATCGGGATTGTCGAACGCCGCGCCGTAGGCGTGCGAAAGCGCATAGCCGAGTTCGCCGCCTTCGTGAATCGAGCCGGGAGTTTCGGGCGCGACGTGACTCGGAATGCCGCCGGGAAATGAAAATTGCGTAAAGAGCTGTTTCAGTCCCTCTTCGTCCTGTCCAATTTGCGGATAGACCTCGCTATACGTTCCTTCCAAATACGCGTTGGCAACCGCCGCGGGTCCACCATGTCCGGGACCAATGATGTAAATCATGTCAAGGTCGTGTCGCTTGATTACGCGATTCAAATGGACATAGACCAAGTTCAAGCCGGGCGTCGTCCCCCAATGTCCGAGCAGGCGCGGCTTGATATGTTCGAGTTTGAGCGGCTCGCGGAGCAACGGGTTATCGAACAAATAAATTTGTCCGACCGACAAATAATTCGCCGCGCGCCAATAGGCGTGCATTGTGGCGAGTTCGTCCGCCGCAAGCGGTTTCGCATTGTCCAATATAGTGTTATTCATAATTCAATCGTCTCGCCCATGTTTGGCAGGGTCGCGTCCGAGCCGTACCGCGCCTTGATTTTTTCCGCCAACGCGCTGCGGGGCGCATCTTCGCCGTGTGTCAAGATGACGCGCGGTTGGCTTGGCGCAATCGCGTCGAACCAGTCCAATAAATCAGTTTGCCCCGCGTGTGCGCTGAATCCGCTCAAGGTATGTACTTGGGCGCGCGCGGCAACTTTTTCGCCAAAGATTTTTACGGTAGTCGCGCCTTCGACCAATTGGCGTCCGAGCGAGCCGTGACCCTGATAGCCGACGATGAGGACATGCGTTTCAGGTTTCCACAGATTGTTCTTGAGGTGATGCAGAATGCGTCCCGCGTTACACATGCCCGCGCCCGCCATGATGAGGCACGTGCCGTCCTGCTCGTTGATTGCGCGCGATTCTTCTGCCGTCGCCGTCAGTTTGACAGTGGTGAGGTCGTCCGCCATCGGCTTGTTTGAAATGTATTCGAGCATTTGGTCGTCAAACAACTCGCGATGCCGCCGATAAATCGCCGTCGCCTCAATCGCCATCGGACTGTCGAGAAAAATTGGAAATGGTTTTATGTGCTGATGTCGAAATGCCCACGCCAACAAGGCAAGCAGCAATTGCGCGCGTCCCACCGCAAAGGTCGGCACCAGAATTTTTCCGCCGCGTGCCACCGCGTCCTTTACAATGTCAATAAATTCTTGCGCCGTCTCACGGAACGGACGATGGTCGCGGTCGCCGTAGGTGGATTCGAGAAAAACCATGTCGGCGTGATGAAACGGTTCGTATGCGCGCAAGATGGGAACGCTCTTGGGACCCAGGTCGCCGGAAAAAACAATTTGTTTTTCAACGCCGTCTTCCTCCACCAATAATTTGATGCTTGCCGATCCGAGCATGTGCCCAGACTCGGCCCAGAGCGCGCGAATGCCGGGCGCGACGCTCACAGGTTCTTGATACGGCGTCGGACGCATATGGCTCAGAATCGTTTCAACATCCTCAGGGGAATACAACGGCGTAACGGGTTTTAGGTCTTGGCGCGCGCGTTTGCGATTTTCGCGCAGATTGTCTTGCTGCTGAATCCGCGCCGCATCGCGCAAAATCAGCGCGGTCATTTCGATTGTGACCGGCGTGGCATACACCGGTCCACTGTAACCCAACCGCGCGAGCATCGGCAGTCGCCCCGTATGGTCGAGATGTCCGTGCGTCACCAACACCGCGTCGAGTTTCGCGTTCGGACGCGTAGGTGGACGATTCAATTGTTCTGACTGTTTGCTGCCTTGAAACAATCCGCAGTCAACGAGAATGCGCGCGTGTTTGGTGTGAACGATGTACGCCGAGCCGGTGACTTGTCCGCCTGCCGCGCCGATTACTTTGATATTCATAAAATTATTTCTCTATGGGCGCGCCGACAACTTGACTGACGCTGTAGCCGCCGACGCCGTACTGTTCCACCTGTTCCGGTTCGGGCGGATACGCTTGCGCGGCTTTTTCGTCCGTTAGATATTTGATTTGATAGCCGACCAAATCAAAAATGAACGAAAGAATTGGATTGATGAGATTGAAAAACGCAAAGGGAAGATAGGCAGCTGTCGCCACGCCGAGCGTTGCCGCCATGTATGCGCCGCACGTATTCCACGGCACAAGCGGCGACGTAATCGTCGCGGTATCTTCCATTTGCCGCGAAAGCATTTGCGGCGCAATGTTGCGCTTTTTGAATTCTTCGCGAAAAATCGTGCCGGGCAAAACGAGCGCCATGTATTGATCGCCCGCAAAGATGTTCAAGAAAATTGCAGTCAACCCCACCGACACCATCAATCTGCCCGCGTTTGTCGCAAAACGCACCAACGGTTCCAACAATTTTCGCAGCGCGCCCGTGTAATCCATTATCGCGCCGAAACTCATCGCGGACATGACGAGCCAAACGGTCATCAACATGCTTTGCATCCCGCCGCGCGAAACGAGGTCGTCAATTTTCGGATAACCCGTCGTCGCCGCAAAGCCCCACGCCATCGCCGCCCAAACCCCTTTAATCATCGCCAGAGGTGTGCTCAAGTTCGGGTCATTGGCGTAGGCGATGACATGCTGCGGCTGCAAAATTATTGCGACGATGCCGCCAGTGAGCGCACCCGCCATAATCGCGACAAAGGCAGGGACGCGTTTCAATGCCATGAGCAAAACGACGACAAGCGGAATCAACGTCCACAGCGAGATATTGAAAGCATCTTCCAGCGCGACGAGCGCGGGCGTTGGGTCGAAAGCAGTCGCGTCCACTTCCGAACGAATGCCCATAAAAGCAAAAAGCGCCGCCGCAATCAGAATGGAGGGAACGGTTGTGGGCAGCATCGCGCGAATGTGCGTATAGAGATCCGTCCCCGCGATGGCAGGCGAAAGATTTGTTGTGTCCGACAACGGTGACATCTTGTCGCCAAAGTACGCGCCCGAAATAATCGCGCCCGCCGCAATCGCGGGATTGAGGCCCAACACTTCGGAAATCGCAATCAACGCGACGCCGATGGTGCCAGCGGTAGTCCACGAACTTCCGATGCTGATCGAAATGAGCGCGCAGATAATCAAACACGCGAGATAAAACCATTGCGGGTTGAGGAACTTGACGCCGATCCACGTGAGTGTCGCCGTTGTTCCCGCCATGCTCCACGTGCCGATGAGCGCGCCGACGGCGAGTAAAATAAAAATCGCGCCCATCGCCGACGAAATTCCATCCACCGCGTTCTTGCCTAAATCTTTGAGGTCATGCCCATTCTTGCGCGCAATCGCGGCGGCAAATAACGCAGACAAAATTAACGCGACCTGAAAGGGGCCCTGCGTCGAATCGCCGGCGAAAAAAACTTGTGCCAAGATGACCAAGAGAATGAGCAGCAGAATCGGCGCGGCGGCATCCCAGTACGAGGGCGCTTTGATTACGCGCTTTGGTTTTTCTGGCTCTGCCATTTCACACCGTCCTTAGTCCGGGTCTATGCCATAGACCGCAGCAAGGTTTGTTTCGGGCGCGATGGAAGGGAGCTTTTTCGGCAAGAGCAACGCGGCGCCTAAACCAATGACGGCAAACACTGTCAAAACAATCATCGCCCACGCGTACCCTTCGTTGCCCGTTGCCAAATTGGACACCATCACCGTTCCCGCAATCGCAACGCCCAACGACGAACCCAAATTGGAAACACTGCGCGACAAGCCCGAAATTTCCCCTTGATCTTTTTCAGGAAAACTGGATTGCACGACATTGACGGATGAAGTCAACATGACGCCCACGCCGAGACCGACGAGCAGCAAACCCGGCACAAAGGTTAGGATGTCCGAAGTCTCTCGCACAAGCAGAAGCAAAAGCAGCACGCCGACGATTGTGACCACAAAGCCCGCGCGAATCAACGTGGATTGGGAGCGTCGCTGCGCCATTCTGCCCGCCGCCATCGAAGAGACAAGAATGCCAATCGTCGCCGGCGTAAGAATCAAACCCGTTTCAATCGCGCTGTAACCGCGAACCGTTTGCAGAAAAACGGAGACGACAAACGAGAGACCCAACAACACGAGCCACTGCACATTTTGGGTCAACAAGCCGAGATTGGAGATACGATTTTGAAACATTCGCATCGAGAGCAGTGGCGCTTTGCCCGCGCGTTCGGTTCTGCGAATATGCCAAAAGAACACTGCCAACAAAATCGCGCCGATGGCGACAAACAACCACACGGGAGAAATGCCGCCCGCCGGAATCAGCACCGTACTGCCGATGACGAAATCTTGCGTCGAGCGAAAGAAACCGTAGGTGTCGGCTTGCAAAATGCCGACGACGATAAAGAACAAACCCGCCGCCGAAAGAATCGCGCCCAACAAATCGAATTTTGGTTTTTCGCCTTGCACGCCCGGATCAATGATTTTTCTGCCGAGATAAATAATCAACACCGCGATCAGCGTTTGGACGCCAAAGGCAACGCGCCAGCTGGCGGCGCTGGTGATTAAACCGCCCACGAGCGGACCCGCCGCCGAACCGATTCCCGCCGCCGCGCTGATTGCGCCAAACGCTTTCGCGCGCGATTGCGTATCCTCGAAATAAATTGTCGCGAGAATATAGACCGGCGGAATGAGTAACGCGGTGCCGATGCCTTGCCCCAACGAATAACCAAGCACCAGTCCGGGCTGTCCCTGCGACAATGCCGCAACTAGCGCGCCCGCGCCGTACACCAAGAGACCCAGACGAAAACAAAACTTGCGGCCCCAGATGTCGGTGAGCTTGCTGCCGGGAATCATCAATGCCGCCATGGTGAGCGTGAACATCGTGATGGCGGTTTGAACCCCGCTCACCGTCGTGCCCAAATCGGTTGCAATGCTGGTGATAGCGACGTTCATGGTCGTTCCGGCGAAACTGCACAGAAACTGCGCCAGCACCAACGGCAACAACATTTGACGCGGACTCAAAGCCGTCGTTTGATCCGATCGAGGAATTGCTTTTTGCATCGTATCGTTCCTTGTTGAAAAAAAGCGCTAACGCGTTTGCAGAGTACGCGTCCCCCATCGTTCACGTACTCTGCAAACTACTTTATCACAAATTTCGGTTTTTGAGCGGCGCGCAGGATCAAATGCCATCGCGCAGCATGGGGCAGGTCATACAATGCCCGCCGCCGCGCCCCTTGCCCAACTCAAAGCCCGCGATGGTGACAACCTCGACGCCCGCTTGGCGCATTTTCGCAATCGTGTACGTATTGCGTTCGTAGGAAACGACAACGCCCGGTTCCAACGCGACGGTGTTGTTCGCATCGTCCCATTGCTCGCGCTGCATCTGATATTCGTCGCCGCCCGTTTCGACAACGGTGAGCGCTTTGACCTTGAGCGCGTCCGCGACGGCCGCTAAAAAAGATTTTTCTGGCGTGACATGGAAATCGCCTTCTTTTTTGCCGGGGCGCAGACTGATGGCGCGAATGTTATTGACCACCTTTGGAAACGCGGTGGCTTTGTCGCGGTCCAACAAGGTGAACACGGTATCGAGGTGCATGTGGGCGCGGTCGCGGGTCATGACTGCGACAATGACGCGTTCGGCGGAACCTTTGGCAAAAAGATTTTTCGCGATTTGTTCAATCATGCGGCCCTGCGTGCGTTCGCTCATCCCAATCAGAACTGTACCATTGCCAATGGGTTGCACGTCGCCGCCTTCGAGCGAGGAACGCCCGAAATCGTTCGCCTGAAATTTTCCGTCGCTGCCCGGTTCGGGATACCACCAATTAAAATTCGCGCCTTGAAACATCGGGTGATAGCGATAGATTGCCAGGACGTTTAGCGCTTCACGCCGCCGCGCGGGCCAATACATCGGATTCACCGAAACGCCATTGTAAATCCAGCACGACGAGTCGCGCGTGAACAGGGTGTTTGGCACGGGCGGAATGACAAAATAGCCCGGTTCGTCCATTGCCGCCGCGCCGAGTGAAATGTCGCGCATCCGCGCGAGGTCAAACCCTTGTTCCTCCATCTCGCCGACGGTCAAACCGCCGATGAGATGTTTGGCGAGAACATCCGGTTTCAGCGTACCCAAGAATTCGCGCACTTCGTCGGTGAGCGACCAGCCGACGGTATAATCGTTCGCGACCTGTTCGATGATTTTCGTGCGCGCTTCGGCGCTGACCGCCAACGCTTCGCCCAACATGTCGAGAAAGAGATAGACCTCGATGCCGCGCTCGCGCATCCGCGCGACAAATTGATCATGCTCCCACTGTGCGCGCTCCACCCACAATACATCGTCGAACAACAAATCATCGTGATTCGTCGGCGTCAAGCGCTTGAGCGAAAGCTCGGGGCGATGCACCAACACTTTACGTAATTTTCCGACTTCGGAATTGACGCCGAATTGATTGTCCATCTTGAATTTGCTCCTTTGCTCAGAATCATTCGCCACATGCCCATTGGACCGCTTCGTTCACTTGTTCGGCACGAAAACTTTTTTCTTCGGCGCGCGTAAAAGGACCCGCGAGTTTGACGAACCATTCCATCCATTTTTCATCGCCGACGAATGCAGCACGCCGAATGTGACGATAATCCTTAACCCCAAAATGCGCGTCGGCTTTCATCGCATCCCATTCAGGAAATTCCAAATCTTGCATAACATACACAAGATTTGCCGTGCCATGTTCTTTGATTGCGCTTTCAATCTTGCCGATGAGTTCTCTGTATTCGGTCCCATTCAACTTGCCGCTCATTTTCACCGCAAAGCAAGTCGGTGTGCTTGAAGACAAATACTCGATCATTTGATTTTCTCCTCACAGCTCACATAGGCACGACGTTCGTACCCGCTTCCCCCGCTACAATTTTTTCAATCTCTTCCAACGAACCGATGGCGGCGCGCTTGCCCGTTGCCTCGACAAATTTTACGGCTGCATCCACTTTCGGACCCATCGAACCCGCCGCGAATTTTTGCTGCTTGAGTTCTGCTGGCGTCACACGCGCAATCAAGCGCTGTTCGGGTTTGCCGAAATCGAGATAGACGCCGTTGACGTCCGTTGCCATCACAAACAAATCGGCATCCAATTCGCGCGCCAAGAGTTCGCTCGCCAAATCTTTGTCAATCACCGCCTCGACGCCGACAAGTGTACGGGTTCCATCGGGCAAATACATTGTCGGGATGCCGCCGCCGCCCGCGCAAATGACGACAGTGTTTTGTTCGAGCAACCATTTCACCGGGCGAATTTCAAAAATGCGTTTCGGCAATGGCGAAGGCACCACGCGCCGCCATTTGTTGCCGTCCGCTTTGACGACCCAATTTTTTTCCGCCGCGAGTTTATCCGCTTCTTCTTTGTCGTACACCGGACCAACAAACTTTGTCGGATTTTGAAACGCGGGGTCGTTGGGGTCCACTTCAATCATCGTCAAGAGTGTGGCGAATGGAACTTCAAAGGGCAACAAATTTCCCAACTCTTGTTCGATCATGTACCCAATCATGCCCTCGGTTTGCGCGCCGAGAACATCGAGCGGATACGGCGCGACTTGCGGATACGCCGCTTGCTGCAACGCGAGCAAACCGACTTGCGGACCGTTGCCGTGTGAAATCACAAGCTGATGCTTGCTCGCAACGGGCGCGAGAGATTGCGCGGCGGTCTTTACATTTTTGCGTTGAACGTCCGCCGTCATCGGTTCACCGCGCTTGAGTAACGCGTTACCGCCCAAGGCCACAACAATTCTCATTCCCCTCTCCTTTCAAAAAATTCATTTGCCCACCTCAGCCATCGGCTGCCGTTTGCTGATGCGTACCCACACCCACTCGACCACCCACGCAAGAATGATTGTGATAAGCAATGCCACGAACGTCATTGGGTCAGTAACCAGCGTGTAGCCCGCAAAGATGAGGACAGCCAACAGCGACGCCAGCAACGCAATCCAGAGAATCGGTTTGGACGCTTTGGTATCTTGCGTCATCCGCAAATGCGCGACAGTGACCAACACCGAAATTGCCAACACCACCGCGCTTCCAACCGACGCAATCGCGCTCAAGTCGAACAAAACTGCCATGAGTACGATCGCCGCCGCCGAAATCATCAGCCCGCGACTCCCTTCCGTTCCGCCGCGATGCTTGAGTCCAAACGATGGAGGCAACATGCCATTTTTTGCCATTAAATAGCTCGCGCCGAGCGAGGCGTACAACGTTGCGTTGATTGCGCCTGCACAGGCAAAAACTGCCGCGATCGAAATCAGCGTAAAGCCCGCCGTGCCAAAAATGGGTAACGCCGCCGCCGCGAGCGCCGTCTCGGCGTTGGCAATCACTTGTTCAACCGTCAACGTTCCAAAGACGCCGATGGCGAGCGCGATGTAAAGCAGCATCGTAAAGCCGAGCGAAATGTACATCGCGCGCGGCATATTTTTTTGCGGCTCTTGAATGTCTCCGCCGGTGAACGCAAGCACGCCAAAACCCAAGTACGAAAAAAAGGTCAAGGCAACGCTCGCCAGCACAGCCGATAAGGGCGGATAGTTCGCGGGCGCGAGCAAAGACGGATTGATTTGCGTGAGCATCGCAAGCGCAAAGCCGGTCAAAATCACAAGTACGATAGTTGTGAGCACCGTTTGCGCCTTGACCGTGTTTTGCGCGCCAACCATGTTGAGAAACGTCAACGCAATGACGACGGCGGCAGCAAAACCCTTGACCCAAACTTGCGAAGCGTTATCGCCCAAAAAGAGACTCGCGGCATAATTGCCAAACGAGACGGCGACCATGGCGACAGTGATGAGATACGAAAAGTAGCCGAGCATCACAATGCCCGCCGTGAACATTCCTGTGCCGTAACCGCGCACCATCCAATCAATCACGCCGCCTGACGATGGAAAGCGCGCGCCGAGTTTTGCAAAGGAATAACCTTGCAGCAATGCGATGATGCCCGAAATCAAAAACGAAACCCAAACCGCCGCGCCCGCGATAGAACCCGCTTGCCCGAACAACGCGAAAATTCCCGCGCCCACCATCGAGCCGATGCCGAGAAACACCGCCCCGCGCAAGGTCATGGTTCGCGTTTTTTCTACTGCTTGCGATTCGACTGGCTCAGATGCCATAGCGGCTCCATTCCTGCTCGCTTGAACAATGCCGATAGAACGTTTCGACGCTCATGTTAGAGCAGGTTCCAATATGGTGGAAGGGAGACCTGAAAGGTTTTTGTCGCGAAGGTTCAGCTGATACACCTCGTTCAAAAACCTGTCAGGTCTTGGCTCCCTTGAATCAAATCGGAATCCGCTCTAATCTCCACAACTTGGCGTCAAGTCGTGGACGCAGGTTTTTCTTCGCTCGAACTCGGCGCAGACGCGGGTGGCGCTGCTGTCGTCCCTGAATCCATCTGCGGTGTATCCGTTTTTGCTTCGCCTTCGCTTTTGAGTTTGCCTTCCATCGCAACCGCAGCCGCCGCATCTTTGGTGACGACAACGCCTGCGGCAGTAACATTGTCTTTATCCACGACGATCTTGCTTGCCGTCATCGCTTCCGCCGTCATGGTCACATTTCCCATCTCTGCGGAATCTTTGCCCACCGCCGCGCGGCTCATGCTCACCGCATCGCCGGTCGAAGTTGCCGTGTACGCGACGTCGCGCCCTTGCGCGAGCTGCGTGGCAATGTCGGCAGTGATCGCTTCGCGCATCGTCTTGGCACCCTGTTCTGCCAAATCACGTTCGAGAGTCGCAACCCAAGTATGTTCGACGACGGCGACAATGGCGGACGTACCCGGTTTGAGCGCCGCGCCAATTTCTTTGAGATGATCGTCCTTGAATCCACTATCGCGCAATTTTGCCGCGAGCGCGCCGATGCCCGCTCCAACCGCGCCCGCCGCGAGAAGACTCGGCGGAAAAATAATGCCGATGACGCCGCCAACAATCGCGCCGACCGCTGCGCCTTTGCCCCCGCCCCAATCTGCGGTTTCGCTAATGTGCAGCTTGTCGTTCTTGTCGCGTCGAATGACCGCCGCGTTTTGAATGGCGATCAAATGTTCCTTTTTCGCCGCTTGCAGTTGCTTGAGCGCATTGTCCGCTCCGTCTTCCGTTTGAAATGCGGCGACAATCAATTCAACAGGTACTTGACTCATTGCTTTCCTCCTAAAAATTTTTTTCAATCGCCGAGCGTTGCCACCATCACCGCTTTGATCGTGTGCATCCGATTTTCCGCTTCGGCAAAAACAATGGAACGTTCGGACTCGAATACTTCTTCGGTCACTTCTAAACTTTCCATGCCCGTCTTTTGGTAAATGTCCTCACCCACTTTGGTTTCGCGATTGTGGAACGCGGGTAAGCAGTGCATGAATTTTACGTTCGGATTGCCCGTCGCCTTTACCATCGCGGAATTGATTTGGTACGGTTTGAGCAAACCAATGCGTTCGTCCCACACTTCTTTGGCTTCGCCCATCGAAACCCAAACGTCGGTGTACAAAAAGTCCGCGCCCTTGACCGCCTCTTGGACGTTATCGGTCAACAAGAAACGCGCGCCGCTTTTCGCCGCGAGTTCCTTTGCTTTGTCAACCACTTCAGAATGCGGATGCAATTTTTTCGGTCCGCAGATGCGGACGTCCATGCCGAGCAGCGCGCCCGTGATCGTGAGCGAGTTGCCCATGTTGCTGCGGCAGTCGCCGACATAGCAGTACGAAATGTCTCGCAAATGTTTCGGCGAATGTTCTTGCATCGTCAAAATATCCGCGAGCATTTGCGTCGGATGCCATTCGTCGGTGAGTCCGTTCCACACCGGCACGCCCGCGTACTTGCCGAGAATCTCGACTGTCTCTTGCGCGAACCCGCGATATTCGATGCCGTCGTACATACGCCCCAACACGCGCGCCGTATCTTTCATAGATTCCTTGTGTCCGATTTGCGAACCTTCGGGACCGAGATACGTGACGTGCGCGCCCTGATCGTACGCGGCGACTTCGAACGCACAGCGCGTGCGCGTCGAAGTTTTTTCAAAAATCAGCGCGATGTTTTTGCCCTTGAGCCGCTGCTGTTCGTACCCGCCGTATTTCGCTGCTTTTAATTCGGCGGAGAGTTTCAAGAGGAACAAGAATTCCTCTTGCGTGAAATCAATTTCCTTGAGGAAATTGCGATTGCGTAAATTGAATGCCATGATTCGACCTTTCTTTGCATCTCGGGACACAGATGACGCAGATTTTCACGGAAAAATAAATTAGAATCTGTGTCCTCTGTAGTATCTGTGTCCAAGTTTATGCTGTAATGTGTCAGTTCTGTAATCTCACACCTGAATAACGACCCCAATCGAAAGCACAATCATCACCAGCACGCCCAGAATCGCCACAAGCGGCAGCACAAATTTCCACCACGTTGCAATCGGCACGCGCCCGATGATGAGCGCGCCCGTAACGACTGCGAAAGTTGGCGTGAACAAATTGAGCAAGCCCGATGCCGATTGATACGCGGTGACGACGAGATTTTCCGGTACGCCCGCGAAACTCGCCAACGGCGCCATGATGGGCATGGTGAGCGTTGCCAAACCCGAC
>Ga0232067_100197_pt1 | contig 13019 bp, 9 predicted proteins | sample LAC_MetaT_11_FD_183954 | JGI IMG/M metagenome (GOLD analysis project Ga0232067, IMG submission 183954) | Metatranscriptome of anaerobic ammonium oxidizing microbial communities from anammox membrane bioreactor (MBR) in UC Berkley... | ecosystem: Engineered > Bioreactor > Anaerobic > Unclassified ...
ATCTCTCGTTCAACACCACCGAGGCTACCGACTACCTGCTACGTGCTACTTGTGAGAATTGCATTTCAAGGCGAGCGCGGCGCAAATTCCGACGCGGCGGCGCAGAGATATTTTGGCGCAGAGATTGAAACTGTGCCGTGTGAATCGTTCGACGATATGTTTGCGGCGGTGGCGACGGGCAGCGCGGACCGCGCAATGGCGCCAATTGAAAATTCACTCGCGGGCAGCGTGCATCAAAATTATGATTTGCTCGCGCGTTATGAATTGCACATTGTCGGCGAACATATTTTGCGCGTCGAACATTGTTTGATTGGCGCGCCGGGTGTGACGATGGACGATATTGCGTTGGTCATGTCGCATCCGCAGGCGCTCGCGCAGTGCGACCATTACATCAAAGAACACGGTTGGGCGCGCGAAGCGGCGTATGATACGGCGGGGTCGGGGAAATTGTTGACAGCGGCGGGGCGGCGTGATGCGGCGGCGATTGCGCCGCGCGTCGCGGCGAGCGTGTACGGAATGAACCTGCTCGCGGAAAATATCGAGGACAATGCGGAAAATTACACGCGCTTTGTGGTGTTGGCGCGCGAACCGATTCAGCCCGAGCCGCCGTACAAGACTTCGATTGTGTTTGCGTTAAAGAACGAGCCGGGCGCGCTGTTCAAAGCATTGAGCGTATTTGCATTGCGCGACATTGATTTGACGAAAATCGAATCGCGTCCGATTCACGGTTCGCCGTGGGATTATAATTTTTATCTCGATTTTACCGCGAGCGTGTTTGAAGAACGCGGCAAACGCGCGCTCGACCATTTGGCGGAAATTGCAACCACGCTGCGCGTGTTCGGTTCGTACCCGCGCGCGCGGTGATTTATGAATTATGATTTGGGATTTATGATTTGGTTTGATTCCGAATGACGCGTCGAAATCATAAATCAAAAATCATAAATCAAAAATGAGGAGAATAACGTGGATTCACAATTTACTTGGATGAATGGCAAACTCGTGCCGACGGCGGAAGCGACCGTTCCTTTTTTGACGAACGCGCTGCATTACGGCACGGCGGTGTTTGAAGGGATTCGTTGTTACAACACGGAACGCGGACCCGCGATTTTTCGCCACCGCGAACACATGGAGCGTTTGGTCAATTCGATTAAAGTGTTGGGCGTGCGCGAACTCGCGTATTCGGTGGACGCGTTGATGCAAGCCGCGCGCGAAGTGGTCAGGACGAATGGTTTTACGGAATGTTACATTCGCCCATTGATTTACGCCGCGCAGGGCGGATTCAATCTCAACATTGACAGCGCGAGCATTGGCGTCGGCATCGCGGCGTGGTTTTGGAAAGATTATTATGGACCCGAAGCGTTGGCTAAAGGCGTGCGCGTGAACGTTTCGAGTTTCACGCGACATCATCCGAATGTGATGATGACCAAAGCAAAAATTTCGGGCAACTATCCCAATTCCGTTTTGGCGCGCACTGAAAGTATGCGGCTCGGTTTCGACGAGGCGATTATGCTCGACCCCGCAGGGTACGTCGCGGAATGTTCGGGCGATAATTTGTTTGTCATTCGCGGCGGCAAAATTTATACGCCGACGCGCGCGATGGTTTTGGAAGGCATCACGCGCGATTCGCTCGTCACCATCGCGACGGACTTGGGATACGACGTAATCGAACAGCCGATTTCGCGTGACCAACTTTATATTGCCGACGAAGTGTTTATGACCGGCACGGCGGCGGAAGTTGTCGGCGTGAGTGAAATTGATTTTCGCACAATTGGCGAAGGCAAGACGGGTCCTATCACGACCATTCTACAACGCGTCTTTCATGCGGCGGTGCGCGGCAAAGAGCCGCGTTATGCCGATTGGCTCGACCCGGTGAATTTGCCGGTGCCGACGAGCGCGGCAGTGGCGGCGGAATAAGCGTTTGTATTGAAAGGAAAATTTTACGTCGCGACAATCTCAAATTCCACTTTTTCTCTCTAGCGGTTGCGTAATCCAAGCCCCAAACGCGCGCGCATCTCTTTCACCGCAACTTGCGCTTCTTGAAACCCAACTCCATACGCCGAAGGATATCTCTTGTTGTTCTTGAGTTGCCATATTTTTTTCTTTGCGCGCGCAACGTCGGATTGGTTTCGCGCGTCGCCGCGTTCATTGCGTTGTGTTTTTGCTTGAACTTGCGGTCAGAGCGTTCGGATGCGATAGTACGAGGGGCCCGCGCAGGATTGGCATAGGATGGTATCTTGGCGCATCCGTTGCCTTTGGTTGATAATTTCTTCGCCGCAACTGGCGCAGGTTACGCGCTCGCCCGCGCGTCCGATAATTTCTTTGAGCGGCGTTGTCAGTTCCACGCGCTGCCATGCAAGCAATTGCGCGTCGGGAATACATTGATAGCCGATCAACTGCGCCTCCCATTTATTTTTCGCGCCCGGCGCATAGTCCCACGCCAAGGCGCGGATATTGTGACGCGGCGCGATGCGAATGGCTTGCCCGGTGCGCGAGTCAATGAATGTCGCTGCCGCTTTGCCGTAATCTTCGATGCGCAGCGTGCGGCGTCCGACATAACAACCCGTCGCGGCAGAGATGCCATCCACAAAACAGCCGTCCGTTTCGGCGATGGCGATGAGCCGTTTTTCGGGTTGCGGGAGAGGAATTTCTAGAATGATGCCCGCCACCAGACCAATGCGCGCGCCGAGCGCTTGACGCGGGCAAAGTTTGTGATGATGACACGCGCTGACTTGGAGCAGGTCTTGTAATGTAGAGGGGGGTAAAGTTTGTGTATTCAAATTGCACCTTTGTTTAGAGAATTTCGGCGGCGCCTTGACGGAATAACGTAAAGAGGCGATGCGCCAAACCGATGGCGGCGAGCAGCCAGACGAATAACGCCAGATAAATCAAGTATTGCGGAATCACAATTAAAAAATCCATGTGTACCGCGCGGGCGAGTTGAAAGGTGCAAACGGTGTACATGCCGAGCGGAAACACCGCGCCCCAGTACAAAGGGTCGTACGTGAGCGGAAAACGTTTGTATACATGACGCCAAATCGCCAAGATGACCAGCATCGGAATCCACCAAGTTCCCGTGACCCAATAAAAAATAGTGAATCCTTTGAGAAAAGGCAGCATCGAGAGCAAAAAAGGCGCGTCGGGGCTATTGATAATGAGCAGCGCGCCCGCCAGAGCCGAAATCGCCATCGCGCCCATGTTGATCCAATACGGCGGCGACAGGTCGCCGGGCGAAAATTTGAAAAAAGTATAACGATAAAAAAATGAGCGAAATCATCCAGATGTACAACATTCCGCCCCACAACCACATGGACAACGCCAAGAAATTCGCTTCAAGCCGATACGGTTGTTCCCAGTGCGCTGCCAAGAGCGCGCTGAGGACGGCGATAGATTGCGTGGCGACCACCGCAATCAACCACGCGCCCGTGATTCCATCCGCCAGAGACGGCTTGTCCTCTTTGACCGTGAGAAAAGTAAAGATGGCGTAGGTCAGGCACACCCACAGCACAAGCCCCACCAATCCCAACGCCATTGCAATCGTATAGTTTCCCGCAATGCGAATGAACTGTACGCCAAGAATACAAGTGCCCGCCGCTGCCGTCAGAAAGCCGAGACTGCGTTGATGGTCGAGCATATCGCTCACAAAATGCCGGGTGAACCAAATCATCCGCAGGATGGTCAATGTCCACAAGATGACATAGGCGATAACGTTCAACCAGAGCAGCGCAATGGCAATCAGCAACATGCCCAACAAATCGGCGGCGATGGAAATGATTCCGGTCGCCATGACCAGAGCAAAATAAGCGGGCGATAAATCGCGCACGCCCATCACGATAACCGCCCAATGCGAATGGAGCATGTGGCTTGGCGCCGCGCGCGCGTCGCGCAATGGATTTTTCATGTATTCACAACGCCAAAAAAAAGTTCTCTAACGCCAATGGAACCGAGTGCGAAATGCGAGTAACTCACGGTATGCCCAAGCGATGGGAAAGGCGCTCGTTGGAAGATGGATTGCCAAATAACGCACCGCGCAAAAAGCGCGTCTCGGCTCTGTGCGTTAGATTGGGCGAGAGATGGGAAATGCTTTGTAGCGCTATGCCTCTGTCGCGTGGTGGGAATCGTCCGCCGTTTCTTTAGTTTGGCGCGTTGACGCGGCGGTTGGTTCACGCTCCATCCCGCGGATAACGAGGTGCATCCAGACGAGACAGAGCAGCGCCACCAGCGCAAGAAACATCCAGGTTGTGGTCCAAATTTTGGTGATGCTCAACAAATAGCCAAAGATGATGGGCATAAAGAATCCGCCCAGCGCGCCCAAAACCCCGACCGTGCCGCCGACCACGCCCACGTTGGTCGGAAAATAATCTGCCACATGCTTGAAAACTGCGGCGGTGCCCATCCCCATCATAATGCCGACGAGAAAGATGAGTCCGGTAAAAATCCACATGTTCGCTTGGAAATAAATATGGCTGAATCCGCGCGCGAGAATTTGCCCCTTTTCGACTTGGTCGCCCACCTGAACGATTGGATCTTCCCACGATGAAACGATGGGAAAAACGAGCAATCGTTCGCCGCTGTCATTATGCAAGCCGCGCACTTCAGCCGCCGGACGCAATTTGTAGGTATCGTTTCCCACGACGATTTTATCCGCCGCGACGGCAGTGACCGTGCCGGCATGACTTGCCGCGACATTCTCGCCGGGCAAATAAATTTCCATGCGCGGCACAAAGAGCAGAACCAAACAGACCAAACCGGCAATTAGCGCGACGTACATGATGGTGCGCGCGCCCCAGCGGTCCGAAGCCCATCCGCCAAAGACCCGAATGAGCGCGGCGGGCAAACTAAAGATGGCGGCAATCAAACCGGCGGTGATGAGACTTATGGAATAAACGTTGACATAGTAGGGAATCAACCACACAGCCAAGCCGACAAAACCGCCGAACGCGAAAAAATAATACAAGCCAAAGCGCCAGACGCGCGTATTCTTGAGCGGCGCCAAGCGTTGCCCGAGAGTTTGTTTCGGCGCGCCCTCTGTCAACTTGGTCGGCGCAATGACGAAAAAAAGAACGGCGGTGACGACCAGCGCGAGCGCGTACAGTTTGGGCAGCGTGCGCCATCCCTCCAGGTCGGTCTCGCCGTTGGTGAGCCAAGCCAAAGCGATAGGGGCCAGGACGCTGGTGACTGCTGCGCCCATATTGCCGATGCCAAAGGCGCCCAGCGCGGTGCCTTGTCTGTCTCGCTTGAACCACAGCGGAACGTACGAAACTCCGACCGCGAACCCCGCGCCGCTCAAACCGAAACCTAGCCCGGCGGCGAGAAACCCAACAAAGCTATCCGCGTAACTTGTCAGATACATCGGAAGCGCGGCAAGCAACATCAGCGCCGGAAATACGATTCTGCCGCCGTATCGGTCGGTAATGATACCCATGGGCGTTCGCATGAGCGCGCCCGTCAGCACGGGAATTCCGATGAGCCAACCCATTTCGGCGGCGCTCCACTGGTACACGCCCTTGTCCACCAAGAACGTAATCAGCACGCCGTACATCGTCCAAGCCGCAAAGCAAACTGTGAACGCAAAGGCGCTGATTCCCAAAGCCCGATAGGATCGCGTGTTAGAATTCATCGTACAACACAAGACCCTTTGGGTTTCAGAAAACCCAAAGGATCTGGCTATTCTCGCAATGGCTGTGTTTTGACAACATTGTATGGGGTCGCGCAATGCGCCGCGCGCCATGACCGTTTCGTCCCGAATTTTTTGCCGAGTTTAGGCGCGACGGAACAAGCGGCGCGGGGCATGGCGCGTGGAAGCTGTTACCGGCCGCGGCGATTCCAAATCACGATTTGATTGCGGCGCCAGATATACGTGAATGGGAACGTCAGCAGATGCACCAACCGCGTGAACGGCAGGAGCAGAATAACGATAAAACCATTGATAAAGTGAAACTTTACCAAATCTGGCAGCGCGATGACGGAAGAAATATCGGGTTGGAGCGTGACGAGCGACATGAGCCACGGCACGGCGATATGGAGAAACCAATCCGAACCCCAGCGGTAATAATAGGCGACCCAAAAGCCCAACCCCACTTGGAGCAAGAGAAAGAACAAGAGCAGCCAATCGGGAATGGAGGTGACGGTGCGGGCGCGCACATTGGTCAGGCGGCGCAGAATCAGAATGACCAGCCCGATGGTCGCCATGAGCGCGAACGAAAGACCGATGAGCTCCATGATATAGAGACGGGTCTGGTCCGCCGTAATCATGCCCCACAATCCCGGAAAGAGAAAGGGGATGAGATGCGCCAAGAGGATGATGATGATGCCATAGTGCCAGGGCACCGAGCCAAAGAATAGTTTGCGATTTTCGAGCAGCTCGGACGACTGGCTCGAATAGGTAAATGGTTCCGTGCGATAGCGATAGATGGAAACCACGACGGCGATAACGACGGACACATAGGGAAAGCCGATAAAGAGGGCGCTGTCAAACATGAGTTGCTCCTTTTGTGTTCTCTCGCCCCGACACTCTTGACGTAAAGAGTTGCGCCCCTCTCTCGAACGAGAGGGGCTAGGGGCTGTGTATTTCTATGCGGGTTCCAATACATGCAAAGGCGTTGTAACGGAATCGGATTCTGTCATCTGAGTTTGCAGGATTGAACGCAGCGCTTCCAAGATGCCATGAAATTGGGTGCGGGGATGCTCTACCGCAGGCATAGCGTCGGAATCGGACATCGCGTCGGGACCCATGGTCGGAATGAAATTCGGCGTAGAACCGGAACACGATTCTGATTCCATCGCGCCAGCGTTTTCGTCTTGGTCAAAGCCCTCCGATTTGGCGCGTCCCGTCATGCGGTCCAGCACGGGCAGCAGCGCGTCGCGCGCGATTTCTGTGGCGAGAACATCATCGCGCGTGACCGAGAGAAAACGCAAGACGACGGCGAGATGGTCGGGCAGCTCTGTATCGGAAAAACAAAAACCCTCGGCGTTATAGCGTTGTTTCAATTCGACGAGAAAGGCGCTGCGCTTGTAGGTTTCTCCAAAGAGATGATAGCCGACATACGGATGGCATGCGGCGTCCAAATCGAATGTGCCGGTGTACACTTCTTCGAGCCGTCCGTGCGCAAGCGCGGCGGCATAGGCGTAAAATTCTTGGAATTGCGCGGCGGCTTCCGGGTCTTGGGCTGCGACAATTTTTTGCGCGGTGAGGGCGGCAGGGAGCGTTTCGCCGGTGGGATATTCCAACAGCCGGGCAAAGCATTGATAGAGCTCTTGCATTTCGGTTGCGGTGTACATAAAGACTCCGTATTAAAACTCGCGCTTGGGGGTTTGACTGCGAATGCCAAACCCGGTCGCTTGCTTGCGGTCGAGCGGTCGCTCTAACGCTTCAATCGAAATTTCGCGGCCCAGCGGCGGCACGACAAAGCGTTCTTCGTACGTGGGCAGTGAAGTGAGACGGAAGATGGCTTCGACTTCTTCGGCGTTCGTCTTGCCTTGCGCGAGCGCGGCTTCCACTTCGGCGGGTTGATAATCCTTGACCTTTTGCGCGCGCTTGAAAATGCGGACGGCGATAAGTTTGCGATACACCTCTTCGACGATTTTGACGTTGCCCGCCGAGAACATGCTCGCCATATATTTGATGGGCATGCGCGCTTTTTCGAGCGAACTGAGCATGGCGGGCAGATTTTCCTTGTCCAAACCCGCAATGTCGTAATTGCCGTTCTCCATTTTGGCGAGGACGGGCAGCATCGGCGGAACGTAATACAACATCGGCACGGTGCGAAAGTCGGGATGCAGCGGCAGCGCGATCTGCCATTTTTTGACAAATTTATAGACCGGCGAATTTTGCGCGGCGGTAATCATGGCGTCCGGGACTCCGTTCGCCCGGGCGGATTGAATCACTTGCGGGTCGAATGGGTCTTGGATCAAGTCGCGCTGCGCGGCGACCAATTCTTCTTCCGGCACAGAGGCGCAATTGACGATTTTGTCGGCGTCATAGAGCAGGACGCCCAGATACCGAATGCGCCCTACGCACGAGTGAAAACAAGCGGGCGGTTGACCCGATTCGAGGCGGGGGTAACAGAGGATACATTTTTCTGATTTACCCGAAGCCCAGTTGTAATACGTTTTCTTGTAGGGGCAGCCCGAAATGCACATGCGCCAAGCGCGGCATTTTTCTTGCGAAATCAAAACGATGCCGTCTTCGCCGCGTTTGTAAATGGCGCCGGCGGGACAGGCGGCGACGCAGCCGGGATTGAGACAGTGATTGCAGATGCGCGGCAAATAGAAAAAGACGACGCGTTCGATTTCGTTGAGTTGTTCCCGTTCGCCTTCGCTGAGTTCATCCAAATTTACGTCGTTGCGCGCGTACAGCGGCGAGCCGCCGAGGTCGTCGTCCCAGTTGGGTCCGGCTTCGATGCTGTCCATCGGCTTGCCCGTAATCATCGAGATGGCGCGGGCGGTGGGTTGGTCGTCGCCTTCCGGCGCGTTAAACAGATTTTCGTAATCGTACGTCCAGGGTTCATAGTAATCGTCAATGGTCGGCAGGTAGGGATTGTAAAAAAGATTGGTGAGGCCCCCGAGCCGATTGTGCAGGCGGAGATGAATCTTTTCGTTCTTGCCTCGTTCCCAGCCGCCTTTGTATTTATCTTGGTCTTCCCACAGCGTGGGATAGCCGGTGCCGGGTTTGGTCTCGACGTTATTCCACCACATGTACTCGGTGCCTTTGCGGTCCGTCCAGATATTTTTGCAGGCGATGCTGCACGTGTGACAGCCAATACATTTGTCGAGATGAAAGACCATTGAAACGTGCGCGCGAATGTCCATGCTGCTGCTCCTCTTGTCAGCCCCGCTAGAGCTTGGCAGTACACTCTATCGGGCAATATATCTCAGCGGGCGATGTGCGAGCTATGCTCATCGTCTCTAGCGTAAAAACTTTTTTTGTTCTCTTGCGGCTACCACTCTAATTTTTCCATCTTTTTCACGACGCAATAGGTATCGCGCGTGAATACGCCGATGGGACCCCAATAGTTAAAGCTGTACGAAAATTGGGCATAGCCGCCGGCGAGTTGGATGGGATTGATGCGCGTGCGCGTCAGACTGTTGTGTCCGCCCGCGCGCTTGCCGCCGCGCACTTGCGATTTGGGAATAAAGATGGTGCGTTCGACCGCGTGATAGTACAAACAGGTGCCGGGCTGCACGCGCGCGCTCACCGCCGCACGCGTGACGACGACGCCGTTATCATTGTGAATCTCGACCCAATCATTGTCCACGATGCCGACGCTTTCGGCTTCTTTGTCGTTGAGCCAGACGGGATCCATGCCGCGCGAGAGCGTCAACATGCGGTGATTATCTTTGTAGGTCGAGTGGATATTCCATTTGCCATGCGGCGTGATGTAATTGAGAATCAAACTCTTGTCGTCCACCGGACTCTTGACAATGTCGCCGATTTTTTTCCAATCGCCGGGTTTGGCGACGAGTTTGGGTTTGAACGTCGGCAGATTTTCGCCAAAGTCAATATAGTACGGGTGGTCAATGTAAAAGTGTTGGCGCCCGGTGAGCGTGCGCCAGGGGACGCGGCGCTCGACGCTCATGCACCAAGCCGAATATGCGCGCCCGTCGTTGACGATGCCTGACCAACAGGGACTGACGAGCGTGCGGCGCACTTGGCGCGTCAAATCAAAAAAGGTCATGCGGACATCGCGGATGCCTTCCGCCAAATCCGCTAACGGCATCCCGACGCGTTCTTCTTCGTGCTTGAACGCCGCGTACGCGACTTCGCCGTTGGTTTCGGGCGCGAGATAGAGCAGCACATTTGCGGCATCGAGCGCGTCTTCGAGCGACGGATATTTGACGCCGCCCCATTCGACGCAGCGCATGTGGCGCGGGTCGGGCGAACCGCCGACGGGATTCTTTAACAACTCGTCATAAAATTCCGCCACCGGAACGTGGACGCCGTTGCCGCTGACGCCATCCGTGCGGATGTTTGGCCCAAGCGAGATATATTTGTTGTACAGATTGGCGTAATCGCGCTCGACGATTTGAAAATGCGGCATGGTCTGACCGGGGATGGCTTCACATTCGCCCGCGCGCCAGTCTTGGACTTTAGGTTGCGCCAGTTCGTCGGGCGTATCATGTTTGAGCGGCCCCATCACCAAATCTTGGAGCGGTTCGGCAAAGACCGAAGGCGCGAGTTCGCTGACCTTTTTGGAAAACGCCTTGAAAATTTCCCAATCCGTTTTGGATTCCCACACGGGCGGCACGGCCTGTCCCAGCGGATGGATAAAGGAATGTAGGTCGGTCGAGTTGAGGTCGTTCTTTTCGTACCAGAACGCGGCAGGCAGAACAATGTCCGAATACAGCGCGGACGAATCCATGCGAAAATTGAGGTCAACGACCAAATCCATTTTGCCGCGCGGGGCGGGTTCGCGGAACTTGACAGTCTGGACGGTATTCTTGGCGTGTTCTTCGGCAATGACGTTATTGTGCGTGCCGAGATAATGGCGCAAAAAGTATTCGTGTCCTTTGGCGCTTGCTTGGATGGCATTGCCGCGCCAGATAATCCACACGCGGGGCCAATTCTCTGGCGCGTCGGGGTCGTCCACCGCAAACTCTAGCTTGCCGTCCTTTAATTGCTGCGCGGTCCAATTGGCGACTTCGGCGTTCGATTTGGCGCCCGCATCGCGCGCCTGCTTGGCTACGTCGAACGAGTTGGTTTTGAATTGAGGGAAATATGGCATCCAACCCATACGCACCGCCATCGCTTCCAAATCCATCGCGTGCCCTTTTGCCCATTTGGTCTGCGGCGGAACGTGCGCGTAATCGGTGAAATTGCCTTCATAGCGCCATTGGTCGCTGTTGACGTAATGCCATGTCGGCGATTGCTGCTGCCGCGGCGGTTTTTGCCAATCGAGCGCAAACGCCAGCGAAGTCCACGGCGCGACGAGCGTCAATTTTTCCTGACCGACATAATGATTCATGCCGCCGCCATTGACGCCGCAGCAGCCGCACAGAATCAACGCGTAAATCGGCGCGCGATACACCAGATTGTTGTTGTACCAATGATTGATACTCGCGCCGATAATAATCATGGACTTGCCATTCGTCGCTTCGGCGTTAGAGGCAAATTCGCGCGCCAGTCGAATGACGGTCTCGCGTCCGATGTGCGTATATTCTTCCTGCCAAGCGGGCGTGTATGCCCCAACCTCGTCATAACTTTGCGGATAATCGCCGGGCAAGCCGCGTCCCACGCCAAACTGCGCGATGACCAAATCGAAAACCGTCGTGACCAGCGTGCGTCCGTTTTCGGTTTCGACCCATTTGGCGGGGACGGCGCGCAGCGCGGTCTTTTGTTCCGCAAATTCATAGAATGCGACATTCACCGTTTCGTCTTGCGACCCGAGAAACGAAAGCGTCGGTTCGATGGGCGTGTCATCCAGACCGTCTTCCATCTTGATATTCCACTTGCCCTTTTCCTTGCTCCAGCGGTCGCCCACCGCGCCTTTGGGCATACGCGGCGCGTTCGCTTGCGCGTCATGCACCAAAAATTTCCACGCGCCATTTTCCACGTCCTTGTAGCGCGCGACGGTATTGGCGCGGATATAGCGCCCCGCTTTGTAACTGTCGCCGTCCTTTTCCAGCTCAATCAGGAACGGCATATCGGTATTTTCTTTTAAATAATTGACAAAGTAGGGCACTTGGCGGTCAACGTAATATTCTTTCAAGATGACATGATTGACTGCCATCCAAATCGCGGTGTCTTGGCCCGCTTTGACGGGAATCCACCAATCGGAATACTTGGCTACCTGTGAAAAGTCGGGCGCAATGACGACAAACTTGGCGCCCTCATGCCGCGCTTCTGAAATGAAATGGACATCAGGCGTGCGCGTCATGTTCAAATTTGAACCCATCGAAACGATAAATTTGCTGTTGTACCAATCGGCGGATTCGCACACGTCGGTCTGGTCGCCCCACACTTCGGGAAAGGCGTTCGGCAAATCGGCGTACCAATCGTAAAAACTCATGTTGACGCCGCCGAACAATTGCAAAAAGCGCGAGCCGCCGCCGTACGAAAGATAGGACATGGCGGGAATGGGCGAAAAACCAAACACGCGGTCGGGCCCATATTTCTTTGCCGTATAGAGACAGGACGCGGCGACAATTTCCAATACTTCGTCCCACGTGGTGCGGCGAAAACCGCCTTTGCCGCGCCCCTTTTGGATGCGCGCGCGTTTCTCTTCATCCTCCATAATCGAGGCGTACGCCTCGATTGGATTTTTTCCATTCATGCGCGCGTCGCGCCAATAATCGAGCAAAACGCCGCGCGCGTACGGATATTTGACGCGGATGGGGCTATAGACGTACCACGACGCGGAAATGCCGCGCTGACAGCCGCGCGGCTCGTATGGCGGAAGCCCTTCCTCCAATAGCGGATAATCAATCTGCTGCATCTCCCACGTGATGATGCCGTCTTTGACATAGACTTGCCACGAACAGCCGCCCGTACAGTTGACGCCATGCGTGCTGCGAATGATATTGTCGTGCTGCCAGCGATTGCGATAAAACTCTTCCCACTTGCGGGCTTTCGGGTTGACCATATCTTGAATCCAACTCATTTCAATGCCTCCGTCCGAACTCTGCTTGCGCGGCGGCGTCCTTGCGCCGGGCAATTTGCATGTTTGATGCGAATAGATTTTTTTGGAATGACGCGCCTGAAATTATCTTTTCTTTGCCGCTAACGTCCGTTCAATCATCGGTTTGCGTACGCCTTTGAGCCGCCGGCTCCACCGCAATTGCGCCAATCCGATGAGCGCCGCCGCGCCGAGGATGGCAAGCCCCGCGATAAGCAACAACGTGTCCGGCGCGCGCTGCGAAACCGACGCCTCTTGCAAAAATGCAAACAAATCCGCTTGTTCTTGCGGCGTGAGCGGCGTATTCTTCCAGACCGCGTTCATGGTTACCGTAGCGGGCGACGCGAGAAAGGCGGGCAGCCCCGCGCCGTATTTGGAATAACCGTTAATCGTCAGGTCGGGCCCAAG
>Ga0232067_100232_pt1 | contig 12156 bp, 9 predicted proteins | sample LAC_MetaT_11_FD_183954 | JGI IMG/M metagenome (GOLD analysis project Ga0232067, IMG submission 183954) | Metatranscriptome of anaerobic ammonium oxidizing microbial communities from anammox membrane bioreactor (MBR) in UC Berkley... | ecosystem: Engineered > Bioreactor > Anaerobic > Unclassified ...
CACCGAGAAAAAAACCCGCATTTTCATTGAATTCCAAGTCCTGACCACTCACTAAATAATTTACAAATACATTACCAGCATCCTGATATTCGTTTAATAAATACAGACAATTGCCAATATAATATTCAGTCTCCAATCTTGTTCGCTCTGAAAAATGTTTCCATCTTACCTTCAAAAACAGCGGTATTGCAGCCCTATAATCACCCATTTGCATATATGTTTTTGCCATTCTGAATTGAGCATCAATAGCTGCGTTATATTTATTTTCGTTATATTCACGAACAATCTTATTGTAGATATCAATTGCTTTATTATAAAAACCTTGCTCTGCTAATGAATCTCCGATTGAGAGAAACGCATCGCTAACTAATGGATCTTTCGGATACGAACACGAAAACTGAAAATAAGCTCGTCTAGCACTTTCAAAAGCTTTTAGTTTTTCATAACAGCAGCCTATTTTGAATAGCGACTCTTTTGCTTCTTGGCTACTTCTATATTTTTCGACAACAATCTGATATTCCTTCAAGGCAAGAAAATAAAACCCTAGTCCATAATAATAATTTCCTAACTCAAAATATGCCTTTACGATCCTGCCATCGCTGGGGTATTTTAGCTGAGCTTTTTGATATAATTGAATACTCTTATCTCTATAATACTCAATTGGTGTATCTAGCTTGGCTTTTGGCATAGATGTAACATATATAACATCATCATCTTGAATAAATTCCAAGCCTTGTAATCCCAATACAATTTCTATTATATCTTGTAAAGGACTTCTTTTAATTGAGATGTTTACATAAGACGCTAAATAGGTAGGTTCTATTTCGTCATCAATAAGAATGCTTTTGCCAAAACTTGCAGACAATGCTTGTAATATATCAGCTATTTTTACTTGAGCTGCCTCTATTGAGTATACTGGGACGTCATACTCACCTATCTCTTTTGTTATCACAATATTGTCGTTTGGATTAATCACAATGGATGGGTTATTATCCTGTTTGCTATTATTTCGTTCATGAGTTTGAGAGTCTGTTCTATGCCTAGGTTTTTTAATCTCATTATCTGTCTCGAGTATTTGTAATTGCGTCCTAAGTTTATCCAAATTACGTTTTTCGATAGTTAGCTTCTCTTGTGCATTATTCAAATTGTTCTCAATTGGCTCTCCTTTTACGTGAGAAAAAATCTGTGTAATCAAAAAAACATATAAGAATAAAACTGCTTCAAACAAAAACTTTCTCTTCATCTTCCTTATATATATGATCGAAATGCGCATTTTGATTAAATATCATATTTTTATAAAAACAATTACTGATTTGTGCTAGAAGTTCCTATCGTACTCATTTTAAGAAGTCGTTTCGCCTCTTCCATGTAATAATCCGCAATTTTAAAATATGAATCTGCGACAATCAACTTATCGTCTTCAGAAGAACATCTTCCCTCTTGCGCTAAAATTGTGTATAGAGATTTCAGTGCCTGCTTAAACTCGCCAATCGTTGCGTAACATTCTCCCATTTTCAACCGGCTTTTAAATTGATATGGACTATTTATATAATCGCTTATTAAAGTATTAAATACTCTTAATGCGTCTTTATATCGTTTGGATAAGAAATAGCAATCTCCCAAACGATACATAATAAAATCCTGATTTAAAAAGGACATTGAATTGTTCAAACCTTCCTCATAATAAATCGCTGCATTTTCATAGTATCCCTGTTCATAAAGCCTATTTGCTTCTATTATATATTTCGAATTATCAACACTCGCCTCGTTACGCCTATCCATAGAAGTTAACGTATCTACATCCTTTTTATTGAGTATTGAACGCTCAAATCTATCATTTTCGTCAGGAATATTGATCAAGGCATTATTCAAAGACATATTCTTCTTGGCAATCTCTATCACCTTTTTTTCTACTAAATGCCCGATATCTTTATTTCCATAATTCATCCAATGCTTTTGCAAAAAAAACAAAAGGCAAACTATTCCTACTATAAATATATTAATAGCAATTGAAGGTCTATATCGTCTTAGTATTAAAGCAATTCGAGAAACTTTGAAACGCAAATTTGTATCTTTCCCGTTTTCCCATTTCTTGCTTGTATCAACCAATATCTCTTGAGATTGTTGATGGATTTGTGATTCGTTTTGTTCAATAAAATCTGACATCTTTGTGTTTATCGTAAATCAGTTATGACCTTTAGATAATACAATCCTTTGACCACAAAAGATTTTTTTCTAGTCTACCTACCTGAGGACCAACGCTTGATAAAACTGTCTCTTCGTTTTCAAATATTGAAATAATTTTACTAACGCCAATAACATCAAACAATTTCATTATATTTTCATTCACATGAACAAGCATCAAGTCCCTTCTTTTAGCTTGAAATATTTTTGCGTTATTAACTATGATACTTATTGCCTTTGCCGAGAGATATTTTATATAAGTAAAATCTATGATTATATACCGATCTTCGTCTCTCAACCTTCTTAAAAAAGATTCGAGTTCCGTTATTCCTTCATATACTAAATTGCCTTCAGGTAATAACATAACAGTTTTTTCGTTTTCTTTCTTTTCAATTCTCATTACACGTTACTCGCTTTGCCATATGAACCGTTGTTCCAGTTTTTTTTGAGGACTGTATTAAGACCCTATCCATTAATCGTTTCATAAGCGAAATGCCTCTGCCTTTTTTTTCTGTAAAATCTGCATGAATCGTATTTTCAACCTCCCTGTAATCCTTTATATCAAATCCACACCCATGGTCACAGACCTCAGTAATAATTTCATCACTTAATTTAAAAATCCTTATGGAAACTTCACCGTATTTATTTTTATTATATGCAAAGGCTAATGCATTTAAAACAGCCTCATTAACGGAAGTAATAATTTGATGTCTCTTAACATTATCCACTACGACAGATAATAATTCTGTTTCCAGTTGTTCTAATATTTTTTCATAATTGTCTACAGGCACTTTGAGAGCAATTGCTTTCTCCCAGCAGATCGTATTTGTTTCATATCCAACATCTGAAACCACTACTGAAATATCTTTTTTATTATCATTTAGCTCTTCAAATTTTCCGATTTGAAGTTTAATACCTTTTGCCATATATTCGCAGTCGTTAAAATTTCCATTAGTAATCACATCTTTTAATTTCTCAATATAACTTGCAATTGTTCCTTTTTTCGTAGCTGCTGCTAACAAACTGTTCAGTATAACGATCAATTTGCTGCCAGATACAAAGGAAACGGTTCCTTCCAAAATCGTTGTTCCAGGAAACATGTTTAACGAAAAAGGGTGCGATTCTAATACCACGGCTTCTTTGTTTGGCATACACACAAGACTTGTTAGTTCCTCTCCATACCCAGAAAAGATAAGTAGTTGACTCTGTCTATCTAATACCGCACAAAATAAAGTAACTGGAAAACGTTGTAAAATATTTTTGCAAAGATATTGATTTATATTTCTTAACAAAGAAGCAGGAGATTTATCCATTTCAGTCATATAGCTATAACGAAAAATTGTTTTAATTATACTATCTAATTTTTCTAAACTAACTTTATTTGAAATGCTTCCAAACAGAAATGCACTTAGTCTTCCTATCGTGATATAATCATGGAAGACATGATTTGCAGATATTCTCGAGTTTCTTGCAAGATAACATGTTTTTGTTTGTTTCCATTCATCGTCGTACTCAAATTTAACATCCTCGTTTCTTTTGACATCACCAATATCATTATGTGTCGTTAAAGAATTATTTAATATTTTATGAATTACAGTCTTTATATGCTCTATTTTAAATGGTTTCGTCACAAAATCTGACACACCAATATGCATAGCTTCTATTACTGACTCTATTGAACCATAAGCAGTAATAATAACAGATTTAATATTTGGGCGTATCTTTTTTGTTTCTGAAATTAATTGTATTCCGCCCATTGTAGGCATTCTTAAATCACTAATCACCAAATCATAATCGGTTTTTTTAACATACTCTAAGGCTTTTACTCCATCGTCAATATTCTCAACATCATAGCCTTCGTCTGTCAGGGCTTCGTGTAATGCCCACCGCAGTGTCTCTTCGTCGTCCACTACTAAAATCTTTTTTTTCATGTTTATCAAATTTGAAAAACAAAGATCAAATTTCAGCTTATTAACATGGAAAATAGTCACCTATAATCTTTTTTACTACAGATGAATTTTTCTCATATACAATCATCGTTTTGAAATATCAATTTATTGCCCTGATATTTTAATATTGTGTTCGTTGTAATCAATCAAGTTTATTTCACTATGATAAACAATGCAGTACCACAGCAACAAAACTCTCTTAGTTAGGAGGGTAAAGAAAGGGTGTAAAAAATTATTTAAAAGAGAAGATTTTATGGAGCAATACTATAATCATTTAATTTTCGCCATTTATTTATAATGGACAAAGACCGTATTCTTTTATTTTATTATATAATGTCGTTCTGTTAATGCCCAGTATCCTGGCAGCCTCGGTTCTCCGCCAGGAAGTCTCATTTAGAACTTTCTGAATATGTTGTTTTTCAATACTAGCTAAGGAGCGAATATTTCGAGTTTCATCATCCTCTCCTTTATTATCCTTGTCATTTGCAACATTCATATTTACAATACATTCTTTTTCCGAATTAATAGTCACACCAAGTTCTGGGTGTAATACACTATTGCCCGCAATTAAAACAGCTCGCTCGATTACATTTTTCAACTCACGAATATTTCCAGGCCATTTGTATTCTAAAAGAATTTTCTCTGTTTCGGCAGGTATGTGATAAACATTTTTGTTAAATTCATTATTATATTTATGCACAAAATGCTTCACTAAGAGCATAATATCACCTTTTCTGTCCCTCAATGGTGGAATATAAATTGGTAAAACCTTCAATCTATAATAAAGGTCTTTTCTAAAATTACCAGATTCAACCTCTTCTTCAAGATTTCGGTTTGTTGACGCAACAACCCTGACATCAATCTTAATATCATTAATTCCGCCAACCCTTTTAAATTGACGTTCTTGCAAGATTCTTAAAAGTTTCGCCTGTAACGTAACGCCCATTTCACCTATTTCATCCAAAAAGATGGTACCCTTATCTGCAACTTCAAACAGGCCAGGTTTTCCTGTTGTAATTGCACCCGTAAACGAGCCTTTTTCATAACCGAACAATTCCGCCTCAAGAAGACTTTCTGTCAAGGCAGCACAATTAATGTCTACAAAACGACCATTTTTCCTTGAGCTTAAATGATGAACAGCCCTAGCTACGAGTTCCTTTCCTGTTCCACTTTCGCCTTGTATTAATACTGTTGTTGATGGACTTTTTGCTACCTGTTTTATAAGATTATAAATCGCTTTCATCTGATAACTATTCCCTATGATTACATCTCCATGTTCGCCATCAAAAGTGCACTGCTGTGCCCTCAGTTCAAGTACCTCCCTTCTTAATGCTTGAGTACTCAGCGCCTTTTCTACAACTAGTTTTAAATGTTCTGTTTTAAAAGGCTTTTCCAAATAGTCATAAGCGCCAGTTTTCATTGCCTCCACTGCTGAGTCAATACTTCCATAGCCAGTCATAACTATTATTAAAGCATTTGGATCTTTTGTTTTTACTTTTTCCAAGAGCTCTATTCCGCCCATATTTGGTAATCGTAAGTCCAATAACACTAAATCTGGTAAAAATTCATTTATTTTCTCTAATGCCTGTTCACTAGTTCCTGCAACAACAACATCATACCCAGATCCAGATAAAAACTCTTTTATAGAAAAACGAATCGTTTCTTCATCGTCTACAATAAGAATTGTTGCCTTTGACGACATTTAACCCCCCTTTTTTACTAAAACCAATCAGACACACAGATAAATGTCTATTTATTAAACAAACAACTAAATAACTACCATAATAGGCTAAAAATTACAACATATTTAGGTGACATAAGTTTAAATCAGATTAAGCAAACAATATTCCATCTTCATTATTTCTTATGAACAGCGTTCAATGATTGCAATCGTTTAATTGCATCTTTTACTCTGGAATTTTCAATAATATTTTTTGTGTATTTCAGACTACACTGATATTGTTCAAGAGCACTCGAAAAATCTCCATTTGCTTCATATAAAGAAGCAAGATCCAATCTAGTTTCATAGTCGGTCTGATCAATGTTTAAAACTTGGTTAAATGCATTTATAGCCAATTCATTCTTGCCTTTGAGTTTATATAATTCTCCCAAAAGTCTATAGTATTTTGTCTTATTTATGGGATAAATCTGGATTACTCTATTATATACATCGATTGCGTCATCGACCCGTCCCATGGCACAATAAATATTAGCCAGCTCATAAAAAGGATCTTTTCCTGAAAAGGATAGACAACGGATATTTTCTTCATCAGCAGTGAACAAGTCTATTAACACTTTACCCTCTTCAATTAAATGATCCCTCATTTCTATATGTCCCAAATAATGTAAAAATAAAGCATAGTGAATTAAAAAAGAGGAAGGGATCTCGGAAGAAAGAGCTTTTAATCTTTCAGTGGCCTCGTTGCAGGTAAAATTCCCTAGTTGATAATTGCTTTGTATATAATCAACTTCCTTTTGTACATTTACACTTTTACATATACTAATAATTTGTTGCGTTAGCTGCTCTATCTTTTCTGGTATTTTATCTTTTAATTCACATTCACTAACTAACGAACTTATCGTTTCTTTTGCTTTCACATGAACAATTTCGATATTGATTCTAAATGTATCCCCAAACTGGCTCAGAGTACCTTTAAGAGCAAAATCTGCTTTTGTTTTTTCTGCAATTCGAATTATCACCTTAGGATCAATTTTAGCAAACAAATCTACAAAATTTGCCTTTGTCAGCACGTTCCTCACGTCTACATTCTCAATTTTTATAATATTATACAACACTGCTTCTTGAATAAACGTATATGTACGCGCCTGATCCGCTACCTCAAAATAGCCAGACCGAATTAATTCTGATCGCAGTACATCGTCAACCCCAAGGAATAAACAATTTGAATCACAATTGTACTTAAAGGGGAATATAACAATCTTTATTTTCCCCTCATTCCCCAAAATAATAGTATGGAAAGTAATCGAAAGTATGAATAATAATGTAAGTAATTGACAATATATTCTCATACACATAATTAACCCGGACAATGTTTTTAATTACGAATGTCTTTAGTAAAATAAAAGAGCCTGTTAATTTGTATTTTAATACTATACAAACTGACAGGCTCTGTGGTTTTCATAACTATCCAGTTATTTATGGAATATTTATTCAACTTGCAGAAAAAAATTTACAATTTACACCGTCCTTATGTATTTTAATACCTATCATTCTCAGACATCTTGGGCATCTCCCCTCGTACGCGGTTTCTTCTTTATTCGAATAAATCCTTGTATATACATGACAACAATCGAATGTTACACCAATATATCGTTTATACTTTCTGGGAATATTTGTTGCCATGTTTTCTAACATAAATAATACCGTTACTTTTTATTACTAAGAACATCCATAATCTTTCCCGCTGTCTGAAAAATCACTTCCGGTCTATCATAAAAACCATCTTTTATTTTTTGTTTAACTTCCTCTATCTTTTCATGTCTTACGTCAGGAATCTCATTAGCAAGTTGCTTCAGATTTGTAATCGTCTGTTCTAGCTCTCTTGCTTCTTTGGAAATATCGATGGAATCATTTTTTTCGTCTTCAGGTCGATATTCTTTCTTTGTTTTTATTCGCAATTGATTTTCCTCGTTATAGTTCGGATTAACTTCCCTAGTATGTAGGGAGGCATTAGAAATATCTTTTACCGTCATTTTATCCTCCTGATTAATCAATGTAATTTTATCTAAAAAAACAATAAATTGTGTAAACGGTATATTACTTTTATATTTATTCTCTTACAGATGTCTAAATATTACTGATGCCTCAAGATTTTTAATCTCTATTAATCTTCTGTAAGGTTTTTTTGAATCTAAGGCAAGAAACTAATGTATAGAACTCCATCTTACTGACGTATTATTAGACACTTTTTAAGTATCGGTATATTTTAAAAATAATTTACTTCTTTTTAAACTACTTTGTTGAATCCAAAAAACAATTCGAGACTGGCAAAACAACGTCATTTTAAAAAATGTCCGATTTGTTTGTCTTTCACAATATAAAATATGGTAAGGTTTTATTCACATTTCAATCAACCCTACTCTTTTTGCCGTTATACCGATCTTTTCTATAAAGGTATTAAACCGAAACGGTTTCGTGATGACAGGCACTTTGCTCTTTTCTATAAATGTTCTGTACTCAGGAGAAAGGGTATCTCCTGTCATCAGAATTATTTTTTCCTTGATAACAGTGGAATAATTTATCATCCACTCGTAAAATTGAATTCCGGATGTTTCCCCAGGCATTTTAAAGTCCATAACTATTATGTCGAAACGATCTCTCTGGATGGCCTGCATTGCATCTTTGATACTATATGCCGATGTTACATGACACCCTTTCGCCGTTAATAATTCATTACAAGACTCTGCAATCCCCACCTCATCTTCTACTAGTAACAAACGCAACCCTCTTAAATCGTAATCCTTTTTAACAGGAAACTTAACCTCTTTGCTTGTTTGCATCTTGATTGGAAGAGTAACAGTAAAAATAGCACCATTCTGACAGTTTTTTCCGACAATTGTTCCGCCATGTTCCTTTATAATGCCATAACTTACCGCTAAGCCCAAACCCGTTCCTTTACCAACCTCTTTTGTTGTATAAAATGGAGTGAATAACTTTTCCGGATCGAGAATCCCAGGTCCTGTATCCTCAAATTCAATTATAATTCTGTCATCCTTTTGGGTAGTACGAAGAGTCAAAATGCCTTTCCCATGTGCAGACTTCATGGCATCATAAGCATTATTAATGAGATTAATAAAGACTTGCATGAGCTGAACGCGGTCAGCCATTGTCTTCGGCAAGGGCCGGAAAAGATATTGCACTATCTCAATATTATTGACTCGTAGGTCATTAATCTTTAATTCAAGCGCATCTTTAAGAACATCGTTTATACAAACGTATTGTCCCTTTCGAACATTTTTTCGTTTCGTTGCAAAGGTGAGTAGATTTTCTACAATACGGGTACAGCGTTGCGAAGCATCGATAATATGTCGTAATCGATTCGTTGCATTTTTTGATAAATTATCACATATTAACATAAGCTCGCTAAAATTCAAAATTATAGATAAAGGATTATTCAGTTCATGGGCGACTCCGGAAATCATGGTCCCAACACTGCTCATTTTTTCAGCCTGAATAAGTTGCTCCTTCAATATCTTTTGCTCAGTAATATCATAGCCAAATAAATTTATATTTAAAATATTATTCCATTCGTCTCTCAGATAAGTTACAATCCACAAAATATCCCGAACCTGATGATCTTGGGACGTAAAAGGTATTTCGATCTGCTCTCCTTTTCTTCCGCTCAACAACATTTGGATATCGTCAAATAACTCTTCTACTTTATCTTGAGGAATAAATACATCAACCACCGGTTTACCAAAGATTTCCGGGAGTGTAAACCCAAATCTCTTTTCAATAGCACGGTTTACAAATACAATCTCCCCTTTTGCGGTTATCGTAACTACATAAACATTCGTATTTTGTATTAGTGCATCGAGAAATTTTCTCTGGTTAAACATTTCCTTTTCCGTCTCGCTCAACTTCAACGTTTTCTCTTTTAACAAACCTTTCAAGCGTTCCTGATACTCAAATATTCTTTTTTCTAAGGTTCTTCTTTCTGTTACGTCACGAACAAAAGCACGCACCACATAGTCATTCAAGCTTGTATCATATTGTATGGAACACATAATTTCCGCATCTATCCGTTTACCGCCTTTTGATATTAAAGTCGTGACCAAATTAGTATCTTTTCGTGAATTAACAAAGGTGTCATATTGCTTCTTAATAACAGACCCGTTCTCATCGGCAACAAGATCGAATAGATACATAGAAGTCGTTTCTTCAGCACTATATCCAAGCGCCTCTAATCCCAATTTGTTTACATGGAGAAACCTCCCCCGACTATCCAATTTAAAAATTATTCCCGGCGCATTCTCAACCATGTCTCTACATTTTTTCTCAGAAGCAGTAAGACTGTCTAACAGCATGGCGTTCCTCAAGGTGACCGTAATTTGTGCTGACACCTGATCGATAAGATTACTATAGGCATCGGTAAAATAGGTACCGTTTTTACTGAGAACATTTATACATCCAATTAAAACATTGTTAATGAATAACGGATAAACCATATACGATGTAATATCACAATCTTGCAGATATTTATCAACATCATTCTCATTTTTAGCCAATCCATTCCTCATAATGATTTTGTTAGCTTTTATTGCCTCATTATAAAGAAATTTTTCCAAATCCGTTTTCAGTTCAGTACTTCTATAAAAATTACAGATGTCCTGCTCCAAGTTAAATAAATAGGCATAGTATTCACCGGTAGTTTCGGTCCTCGATATGAGACTAAAATAGTCAAAATTTATGACCTTTCTCAGTTCAAGGTATAAAGCATCGCAAAAATCCCTGTAATTCATTTGAGAAAGCACCAAACGGTTGATATTAAGGATGGATGCTCTTTCCTGTTCTATTCTTTTTATCATATGGTCTGAATCAATTTGATGAGACACCGATTCTGTTATTCTTTTTAAATTTTCCGGCCGAATAGGTTTGTCATGCTAAAAAAACCAAGCATCTTCTATATATTCTAGTGTGCTGCCGACAATACCTTTCTGAATTATAAGAAATACTATCGTGTTGGAGCAAAGCTTTTTAAATCTTGAATTGCAACAACCCCCTTGTCTGCTTCATACTCAACGTCTGCTATAATTATGTCGGACTCTCATTCTTCAATAAAAATATGTTTTATCATAACATAATACTATTTACATTACTTTGTTAAAAAACGTTTGTGAAAAAATATTTTTAAACTACAAGCAGAAATCTACTTAACTTACTACGAATCGATACTTTGCGACTTTTTTGTGCTTGACTTATTCCTTTACTCCTGCTATCAATTGCACTTGTAAGCTTCTCTGTCAACCAAAAACAGGAGCAAAGGATTTGAGCATTTTCGATGCAGCAATCTCTCTGTTAGACAAATTCCTCAAACACTTTTTCTCACGTCTCAGCAATAAACAAATGGATATGTTTGTCCTTGACCTCTGCGCCCTTTTTAAAGACTACAAAAGAAGTTTACTGGATGCTTATGAATCTCCAAAAAAAAATAACAGGCAGGGGGAAACCCCCTCCACCCCCAAATTATCAAATTACTCAAATTACCAAATCACGGAGCATCATAGCCGTGTCCGCCTCGTACACACCATACGTAGCTATTGTAGATCTTATCGTAGCTGCTCACGTCATCATAGTAGAAACTCACGTCCCACGCGAGGCTGATATCATTAACATAGGAAGTAGACGACCAATAGTAGCCCGACTGCACATTGGTAAAGGGATGGTCACTGGGCAAGGCAGGACCGTTCTGCGTCGGATCTACCTGACTTGCCAATTCCTCAACCGTAGGCAATCGCCACCCTTTACGACCTCCCACACTCTTGGTATAGGCATAAGACACAGCATCAATCCACGTTCTGGCTTCTGTATCCGGAGACTTCTCCCGTACAAGCCCCGTCTCTTTATCCAGCACGCATTCCCCATCCAATACAATTTGAAAACGCTTTGATGCCTTCTTTATCTTCTTGCTCCATGCGGGTTGAAGTTCCTTCGTGGCCCTTATGGTTTGCCCGGAAGGAGTAGAGGGCTCCAGATCGTCCGCACTGGCAAACCCACCATACATTACAGAAACAATTCATACAGACATTAGCCATAATACTTTCTTACCCTTCGGCTTCATCGCTTTCCCCTCCTTCTAAAAAAATTTAAAGAAAGGTAACACTTTAGTTTTTTAAACCCTCTATTATGAACAATGTTGTCTTGATAGGGGATAGGGGTAGGAAAGGCTTTCGCCTCCCCTCCCTCCGAACCGTACAGGCGGGTCTCCCGCATACGGCTCTCCAGTCAGTGGTTACCCCTTCGGGATTGACAGGCTAATGCATGGGCTGCGGTTACTGTGAA
>Ga0232067_100235_pt1 | contig 12148 bp, 11 predicted proteins | sample LAC_MetaT_11_FD_183954 | JGI IMG/M metagenome (GOLD analysis project Ga0232067, IMG submission 183954) | Metatranscriptome of anaerobic ammonium oxidizing microbial communities from anammox membrane bioreactor (MBR) in UC Berkley... | ecosystem: Engineered > Bioreactor > Anaerobic > Unclassified ...
CTGCAGGTTTCAAGAATGGGAAGCTTGGCTGCCCCACCCACCTTTTCCCCCACTACAACAGGAGACGCCCGCGATGCAAATCCAACTCAAGGTCAATGGCCGCGCCATCACGGCCGACGTGCCGCCCAACACCCTGCTGGTGCAGTTTCTGCGCGAGCACCTGCGCCTGACCGGCACGCACCAGGGCTGCGACACCGCGCAGTGCGGCGCCTGCACGGTGATCGCCGACGGCCGCTCCATCAAGGCCTGCAACGCACTGGCGGTGCAGATGCAGGGGGCGGACATCACCACCATCGAGGGCCTGGCCGCGGCCGACGGCACGCTGCACCCCATGCAGGCGGCCTTCAAGGAATGCCACGGCCTGCAGTGCGGCTTCTGCACGCCGGGCATGGTCATGAGCGCCGTGGACTTGCTGGCGCACAACCCCCGGGCCAGCGAGGCCGAGATCCGCGAGCAGCTGGAGGGCAACATCTGCCGCTGCACCGGCTACCAGAACATCGTGCACGCGGTGCAGACCGCCCAGAAGGCCCTGGCCGCCTAACGGCCCCGGGCAACACGCACAAGGAGACATACCATGGGTGCCACTGAATTTGCCAAGCTGCCGCACATCGGCGAATCCGTGAAGCGCAAGGAGGACCTGCGCTTCCTGACCGGCGCGGGCAACTACACCGACGACATCGTGCAGCCGGGCCAGAAATACGCCGTCTTCGTGCGCTCGCCCTACGCGCACGCGAACATCAAGAGCGTGGACACGGCCGCGGCGGCCGCCATGCCTGGCGTGGCCGCCGTCTTCACCGGCAAGGACATCGAGGGCAAGGTGAACGGCCTGCCCTGCGGCTGGCTGATCTCCAACCCCGACGGCAGCCCGATGAAGGAGCCGCCCCACCCGGTGCTGGCCAGCACCAAGGTGCGCTACGTGGGCGACCATGTCGCCATGGTCGTGGCCGACACGCTGGAGCAGGCGAAGAACGCGGCCGAGGCTGTTGCCGTCGACTACGAGGAGCTCGCGCCCGTGATCGACATGCGCACGGCCAGCCAGGGCCCCGCGCTGCACGCCGAGGCGCCCGACAACCACTGCTACAAGTGGACGCTGGGCGACAAGGCGGCCGTGGATGCCGCCTTTGCCGGCGCGGCCCACGTCACCGCGATCGACCTGACGAACAATCGCCTCATCCCCAACGCCATGGAGCCGCGCGCGGCCAACGCCAGCTACAACCGCGCCACCGACGAATACCAGCTCTACGTGGCCAACCAGAACCCGCACGTGGAGCGCCTGCTCATGACCGCCTTCGTGCTCGGCCTGCCCGAGCACAAGGTGCGCGTGATCGCGCCCGACGTGGGCGGCGGCTTCGGCTCCAAGATCTTCCTGTACGCCGAGGACGTGGCGCTGACCTGGGCCGCCAGGCAGCTTAATTGCCCCATCAAGTGGACGGCCGAGCGCAGCGAGTCCTTCGTGAGCGACGCGCACGGGCGCGACCACATCAGCCACGCAGAGATGGCCATGGACAAGGACGGCAAGTTCCTGGCCATGCGCGTGCACACCCACGCCAACCTGGGCGCGTACCTGTCCACCTTCGCCTCGGCCATTCCCACCATCCTGTACGGCACGCTGCTGGCGGGCCAGTACGCCACGCCGCAGATCTACGTCGAGGTCGACGGCTGGTTCACCAGCACCGCGCCCGTGGACGCCTACCGCGGCGCGGGCCGCCCCGAGGCCGCCTACCTGGTCGAGCGCCTGGTCACGCGCTGTGCCTGGGAGCTGGGGCTGCCGCAGGACGAGATCCGCAAGCGCAACTTCATCGCCAGCTTCCCCTACCAGACGCCGGTGGCGCTCCAGTACGACACGGGGGACTTCCACGCCTGCATGAACGAGTCGCAGAAGCTCGCCGACGTGGCCGGCTTCGAGGCCCGGCGCAAGGCCAGCGAGGCCAGGGGCCTACGGCGCGGCATGGGCTACAGCTGCTACATCGAGGCCTGCGGCCTGGCGCCCAGCAACATCGCCGGCGCCCTGGGCGCGCGCGCCGGCCTGTTCGAGGCCGGCGAGGTGCGCGTGCACCCCACGGGCAGCGTGACGGTGTTCACCGGCTCGCACAGCCACGGCCAGGGGCACGAAACGACCTTTGCACAACTGGTGGCGGCGCGCCTGGGGCTGGACCCGGGCCAGGTGGACATCGTGCACGGCGACACCGGCCGCGTGCCCTTCGGCATGGGCACCTACGGCAGCCGGTCGCTGTCGGTGGGCGGCACGGCCATCATGAAGGCGCTGGACAAGATCGAGGCCAAGGCCAAGAAGATCGCGGCCCACCTGATGGAGGCGAGCGACGCCGACATCGAGTTCGCGGGTGGCGAGTTCACCGTCAAGGGCACGGACAAGAAGGTCCCCTTCGCCCAGGTGGCGCTCACCGCCTACGTGCCGCACAACTACCCGCTCGACAAGCTGGAGCCGGGCCTGAACGAGACCGCCTTCTACGACCCGACCAACTTCACCTACCCCGCGGGCACCTACATCTGCGAGGTCGAGGTAGACCCGCAGACGGGCGTGGTGCGCGTGGACCGCTTCACCGCGGTGGACGACTTCGGCGTCATCGTCAACCCCATGATCGTCGAGGGCCAGGTGCACGGCGGCGTGGTGCAGGGCATGGGCCAGGCGCTGATGGAGCATGGCGTGTACGACCCCGATTCGGGCCAGCTACTCACCGGCAGCTACATGGACTACACCATGCCGCGCGCGGCCGACTTCCCCGAGTTCAAGCTCGGCCACGTGTGCACGCCCTGCACGCACAACCCCATAGGCAGCAAGGGCTGCGGCGAGGCCGGGGCCATAGGCTCGCCCCCGGCGGTGATCAACGCCGTGCTCGACGCGCTCAGGCCCCTGGGCGTGACCGACATCGACATGCCCGCCACGCCGCACCGCGTCTGGCAGGCCATCCAAAGCGCCGCAGCCTGAAAGGAGCACTCTCATGTACGCATTCACCTATGAGCGCCCCACCTCCGAGGCCGACGCGCTGAGGCTCGCCCAGGCCGGCGCCAGGCCGCTGGCCGGCGGCCAGACCCTGCTGGCATCGATGAAGCTGCGCCTGGCCGCGCCCGAGCAGATCGTGGACCTGGGCGCCGTGCCCGAACTGAAGGGCATACGCCGCGATGGCGACGCCCTGGTCATCGGCGCCATGACGCGCCACTGCGACGTGGCCGAGAGCGCCGAGGCGCGCGCCGCCATTCCCGCGCTGGCCGCATTGGCCGGCGGCATCGGCGACAAGCAGGTGCGCGCGCGCGGCACCATCGGCGGATCGGTGGCCAACAACGACCCCGCCGCCGACTACCCCGCCGCGCTGCTCGCGCTGGGCGCCACCGTGCACACCACGGCGCGCGCGATCGCCGCCGACGACTTCTTCCAGGGCCTGTTCGCCACGGCGCTGGAGGAGGGCGAGCTCATCACCGCCGTGCGCTTTCCCATTGCGGCGAAGGCAGCCTACGTCAAGTTCGCGCAGCCGGCCTCGCTGTTCGCGCTGATCGGCGTGTTCGTCGCGCAGACGGCCCAGGGCGTGCGCGTGGCCGTGACGGGCGGGGGTAACGGCGTGTTCCGCCACCAGGCGATGGAAAAGGCACTCGACGCGCGCTTCGCGCCCGAGGCGATCGCCGGCGTTCCGACCGAAGAGGCCGGCATGTCCAGCGACCTGCATGCGAGCAGCGCCTACCGCGCCCATCTGGTCGGCGTGATGGCGCAGCGCGCCGTGGCGCGGGCGCTGGCCTGAGGGCCGTGCCGGCCTTCACCCCCGCTCCCTCCGGGAGAGGGCAGGGGTGGAGGCCTGCTGCCTTATCAGAGCATTTTCGGGCTGTAACGCTTGTGTAGAAAGCGCTGGCAGCTATCAAAAGAAGAGTCCATGAACGCATCCACGCCCCCCTGCGTCTGCAACTCCATCGACGAACTGGCCGCGGCGCTGCAGGCCGTGGGCTACTTCGCCGACCGGCGCCTGGCCACGGCGGTGTTCCTGGCGCTCAAGCTCCAGCGCCCGCTGCTGCTCGAAGGCGAGCCCGGCGTGGGCAAAACCGAGCTGGCCAAGGCCCTGGCCCAGGCCTTGGGGCGCCAGCTGCTGCGCCTGCAGTGCTTCGACGGCATGGAGCAGCGCGAGGCGCTGTACGAATGGAACTACGCCGCGCAGCTGCTGCACCTGCGGGCCAACGAGGGCACGGCCAGCGCCAGCGCGCTGGAGCAGGAGGTCTACCAGCCGCGCTACCTGGTGCGCCGCCCGCTGCTGCAGGCGCTGGAGGCGCTGGAGCCCGGCGCGCTGCTGCTGATCGACGAGGTGGACCGCGCCGACGAGCCCTTCGAGGCCTTCCTGCTCGAATACCTGGGCGAATACCAGGTCAGCATTCCCGAGCTGGGCACGATACGCGCGGCCGTGCCGCCGGTGACCATACTGACGAGCAACCGCACGCGCGAGCTCAACGACGCGGTCAAGCGCCGCTGCCTGTACCACTGGCTGGACTACCCCGGGCGCGAGCGCGAACTGGCCATCGTGCACGCCCTCGTGCCGCAGGCGGGGCAGCGGCTTGCCGCGCAGGTGGCGGCGTTCGTGCAGCAGCTGCGCAGCAGCCCCTACGCCGACCGCTTCCAGCGCGCCCCGGGCATCGCCGAGACGGTGGAGTGGGCGCGCGCGCTGGTCGCGCTCGATACCCTGGTGCTCGACCCCGAGGTGGTGGCGGACACCGCCGGCATCCTGTTCAAGCAGCGCGACGACGTGGCGGCGCTCGATGCGGCGCTGGCGCGCGATGTGCTGCAGGCCGCGCAGGACTGAGCATGACAATATCCACCAGTCCCGCCACGCCGCGGCGCGCCTCGCAGCTGGGCGATGCGCGCAGCGGCAAGCTCGCGGCCAACCTGGTGGCCTTCGGCCGGGCGCTGCGCCGCGCCGGCGTGCCCGTCGACGGCGCGCGCATCGCCCTGGCCCAGCAGGCCATCGAGGCCGTGGGCGTGGCGCGCCGCGAGGACATGGCCGCCGCGCTGGAGGCGGTGCTGCTCAGCCGCGCGCAGGACCGCGCGGTGTTCGCCGAGCTGTTCGACGCCTTCTTCCGCGACCCCGAGCTCGCGCACAAGCTGCTCGCGCAGATGCTGCCGCGTGCCGAGGGCCACGCCGAGCCGCCGCGCCAGCGCCCCCGCGTGCGCGAAGCGCTGGCGCCCCCGAAACCCCAGGCACAGCAGGCCGCGGGCCCCGACCAGGCGGTGGACCTGGACGCCGCCATGACCGCCAGCGCCGCCCAGCGGCTGCGGCATGCCGACTTCAACCTGCTCAGCGCCAGCGAATACCGCCTGGTCGAACGCCTGGTGCGGGACATCCCGCTGCCGCTGCCCAGCGTCGCATCGCGGCGCACGCGCGGCGGCGCGCGCGGCGCGCGCGTCCACTGGGCGCGCACGCTGCGCCGGGCGGCGCGCAGCGGCGGGGATCTGGTCTCGCTCGCTCGCCTGCGGCGCAGGCGCCAGCCGCTGCCGCTCTTGCTGCTGGTGGACGTGTCGGGCTCCATGGAGCGCTACGCGCGGCTCCTGCTCGCCTTCCTGCACGCCGCCACGGCGCGCACGCGCCTGGACGGCGCGAACCTGCGCGTGCGCCGCGACGTGTTCGCCTTCGGCACCGCTCTGACCGACCTCACGCCCGCGTTCGCGCAGGCCGACACCGACGCCATGCTGGCGGACGCGGGCCGCGCCATCCACGACTTCGCCGGCGGCACGCGGCTGGGCGACAGCCTGGCGCAACTGCGCCAGCGGCACGGGCGCCGCCTGGTGGGCCGGCGCACGCTGGTGCTGATCGTCAGCGACGGGCTCGACACCGGCGAACCCGGCGCGCTGGCCGAGGAGCTCGCATGGCTCGGGCGCCGCTGCCGCCGCATGCTGTGGCTCAACCCGCTGCTGCGCTTCGATGGCTACGCGCCCAGCGCGCGCGGCGCGGCGCAGCTGCATCGCGCCTGCGACGGCATGCTGGCCGTCCACAACGTGAGCAAACTGCAGGAGCTGGCGGGCGCCATCGCCGCCCTGCTCGAACGATGAAGGAGACCGCACCATGGACATGCAAGGCGCACGCCAGCTTGCCATCGGCCAGCAACAGGCCTGGGACGCATTGAACGACCCCGGGGTGCTGAAGATCTGCATCCCCGGCTGCGACAGCATCGAGGCCACGGGCGAGGGCGCCTACGCCCTCGTCAACGCGATCAAGGTCGGCCCCGTGGCCGCCAAGTTCAAGGGCGCCATCCATCTGGCCGACGTGAACGCCCCGCACGGCTACACGCTCAACTTCGAGGGCAACGGCGGGGTGGCCGGCTTCGGCAAGGGCAGCGCCCGGGTCACGCTCACGCCCCAGGACGAGGGCTGCGAGCTTGCCTACACGGTGCACGCCACCGTGGGCGGCAAGATCGCCCAGGTGGGCCAGCGCCTGATAGACGGCGTGGCCAGGTCCATGGCCGAGAGTTTCTTCAAGCGTTTCGACGAGGAGATGCAGCGCCGCCACGGCCCGCCGCCCGAAGAGGCCGCGGAGGCCGGGGAAAAGCCCGGCGCGCTCAAGAAGATGTGGTCCCGGCTCAAGGGCGGCGACAAGCCCGCCGCCGACGGGGATTGAGAGGCCGCCATGGAAAACATCGACGTCACCGTGCTGCGCGCGCTGCGCGACTGGCGGCAGGCGGGCCACGGCGCCATCCTGGTCACGGTGGTGCGCACCTGGGGCTCGTCGCCCCGGCCGGTGGGCTCCATCATGGCGCTGCGGGCCGACGGCGCCGTGACGGGCTCGGTCTCGGGCGGCTGCATCGAGGACGACATGATCGCCCGTTACACCCAGCCGGGCGTGGCCGACGCGCTGCCGCACGCCGGGCCGCCGCAGTTCGCCAAGTACGGCGTCACGGCCGACGAGGCGCACCGCTTCGGCCTGCCCTGCGGCGGCACGCTGGAGCTGCTGATCGAGTTCGACCCCGACGCCGCGAGCCTTGCGGCGCTGGTGGATCGGCTCGATGCCGGGCAGCTGGTGCAGCGCAGCGTCCGCCTGGCCGACGGCGGCGTCGCGCTGACGCCCGCGCAGGCGCCGGCCGAGCTGGTGCTGGACGCGCAGCAACTGGTCAACACCTTCGGTCCCGAGTACCGCATGCTCATCATCGGCGCCGGGCAGATGAGCGAGTACCTGGCCACGATGGCGCTGTTCTGCGGCTTCGCCGTTACCGTCTGCGACCCGCGCGAGGAATACCGCAGCGGCTTCGCCGTGCCCGGCGCGCGCCTGCTTGCCACCATGCCCGACGACACGGTCGCCGCGTTCGCCCCCGATGCGCGCTCGTGCGTCGTGGCGCTCACGCACGACCCCAAGCTCGACGACCTGGCGCTCCTGCAGGCGCTGGAGACGCCCGCGTTCTACATCGGTGCCATCGGCAGCCGGCGCAACAACCAGGCGCGCCGCCAGCGCATGATCGAGCACCTGGGGCAGACCGGGGAAAGCCTGGCGCGCCTGCGCGGGCCCGTCGGCATCTACATCGGCAGCAAGACGCCGCCCGAGATCGCGGTGAGCATCATGGCCGAGGTGCTGGCGGTGAAGAACGGCGTGGCGCTGCCGCCCGGCGTGGACGTGGCGCACGTCAAGGACAGCCAGGGCCTGGCGGGGCCGGGCTCGGCATGCCTGGCCGACTGATGCGGGAGAGCCAACAGCGCATCGGCGCGGTGGTCATGGCCGCGGGGGCGGGGCGGCGCATGGGCCACGTTCCTAAGGGCCTGCTGCGCCGCGGCGGCGAGCCGCTGCTGCTGCGCCAGATCCGCCTGCTGGCCGAGGCCGGCGTGGACGAGGCCGTGGTCGTGCTGGGTCACCACGCGGAGCGGCTGGAGCCGGTGCTGCGGCAGGCGGGCTCTGCGCCGCGGGGCATGGCGCTGCGCTGGGTCGCCAACCCCGCGCCCGACGAGGGCCCGGGCGCGTCCCTGCGCTGCGGCCTGGCCGCGCTGCCCGACGGCCTGACGACGCTGCTGGTGATGCTGGCCGACCAGCCGCTGCTGGAGCTTCAGGATGTGCAGGCCATGCTGGCCGCGTGGCGCGCGCGCGCCGCGGGCGTGGAGCTGGCCGTGCCCCAGCACGCGGGCCAGCCAGGCCACCCCATCGTGTTCGGCCCGCTGGTGCGCGGCCAGGTGCTGCGGGCGCAGGGCGGCGCGGGCGTGCGCGAATGGCGGCGCGCCCATGGCGATCAAGTGCTGCTCGTGCCGCTCTCGCATGCGCGCTGCACCACCGACGTGGATACGCCGGACGACGTGCAGCGGCTGGGCCGGGATTTCGGCGTGTGGCTGGAGTAGTGGCAGGTCAGCCCTGCTCGGCCAGCAGGTCCTGCAGGGCCTTGACCTGCTGGCGCAGGCGCTCGTTCTCGGCCTCCAGCTCGGCCACGCGCTGGCGCAGTTCGTCGGGCGATGCGGCGGGGCCGCCGCCCTCCTGCGCGGTGGCGGCGGGGGCCTCGGCCTTGGGCTTCTTCTTGGCATCGCGCACGCGGCGCGCGGCCTGCTTGAGCTCCTGCGCGCCGCCCGCGGCCACGCTCTTCTGCTCGTCCACGGGCAGGGTGGCGACCACGGCGGCGGCGTTCAGGGACAGCTCGCCCGACTTCACGGCGGCCACCACCTCGGGCGCGGCGTTCTGGTGTATGGCCTCGATCATCTTCACCTGGGCGGCCGTCAGCCGCGCGGCGCGGGCCAGTGCCTCGCGCGTGTCCAGCGCGTCCTCGGGCACCTTGGGTACGCTCGCCAGGGCCTTGGCCACGACGGGGTCGGTGTCGCCCTCCCAGGGGGCCTGCGCCTCGGGCGATTGCCCGGCCTCGGCCTTGGCGGCCACCACGGCCGCGGCGGCGGCCGCGCGGCGCTCGGCAATGATCTCGCGCTTGCGCAGCGCCAGCACGCCGCGCTGGAACTCCGACACGCTGCGCCGGCCCAGGTGCTGGTCGATCATCCACAGGTGCACGTCCTCCATGTTCTGAAAGCGCGTGTTCTGCACGGTCTTGAACGGCAGGCCGTGCTTCCTGCAGATGCCGTAGCGGTTGTGGCCGTCCACGAGGACGTTGCCCCACAGCACCAGCGCGTCGCGGCAGCCTTCCTCCAGGATGCTGCGCTCCAGCGCGTCATGCTCGTCGGGCGTGAGGGGGTCGATGTAGGCTTTGAGTTCAGGCAGGACGACGATGTCTTCAGGATTCATGGAGGCTTCGGATTGGAACTGACGGTGCTTTTGGGATTACCGTGCATCTGCGTACCTTACTGGCGGGCAGATGCCGGATTTCATTTTGGGATCCGACCCTCATCATTGCGGGCAGCCAGGAGTAACTGCGATTTTATTATCCGAATAAATATAGTTGATACAGGTTAGTGAATTTCCGTCAGTTGACTGGATTTCCAAGGTGCTAATCCCGCTTCCTGAGCCTGAAAGGATCTTGCCGGACGCGAAATTAGCGCCAATATCATTGGGTACATCAAAATATTTGTAGTGATTGTTTTTCAATTCGGATAAAGGGAAATTCTGACGAAATACTTTCCCATCGCTGGCTGAGAGCTCCAATTGAGCATCGCCAGGGTTATCCCGGGTATGAGTTTCAAATTTAATTCCAATACGCTTCAAGGTGCCATTGTCATCATTCTTTGGTGAAAATATCTTTAGTGCGATTGGGGTCGATTCGTCGAGTGGCCGAGTTGCTGATATTTTTCCTTCGTCAACATTCAGCGCTGCATGATCTTGCATGAGCCGATCTGATTTGATATAAAAATAGCTGCCCTTAGTGATTGCACGATAGCTGGAATTTATGATTTCCATGACGCAAGGCTCGTAGTCTTGGATGCTGTATCTTTCCCAGACCTTCCAGTTATCGAACCATATTACAGATGGACGGTGCAATTCAAGATCTTTGCATATATCAATTTTATACCCATCCACAGGATTTTTATTATATGCAGCCTGCCATGGTAGATAGTAGTAGTGTCCTGATGTGGGTGATTTTCCGGTGTCGATGTAGATTGATGGTCTAAATATCAATGCCAGTAGATCCTTATCGTTTTCGACGAGTTCTGTGATAAGGCCATAATCTGCGGTGGCGTTCCTCGTGTTTGAGTATGATTTGAAATCAGACTTCCTCACTCCGTATGGCGAAGAAATGGCTTTTCTGCTAGCCAGTTCAAAGAGAAGAATTGTGCAAAGAATGCCCAGAATGATGAGTGCAATTTTTTTTGTGGAAAGTTTTCCATTTATTTCGTCAATATAATAACTGCCTAGCACTGAAAAAACGGCCAATCCGGCAACATCAAGCCCCGCATCATGGAATCCAGTGCTGCCCCTCGGATTCAACATGATTAAGGATAGAAAAAATAAAACAACCGAGAATGCGGTCAGTTTATTATTTTTCTTGAAAATTTGGGGCTTCTCTGTTTTTGCGAGAAAAAACAGTGATGCTATGAGTCCAAATAGAATGAAGGTGTGTACTATCGCTGGGCGCGAAAAATCAATGAAGAATAAATTCTTTATTGCACCCAAGTTGAACTCTATGAATTTGGAGTAAACCGCTTGATTGAAGTAGAAATGATAGATGAAATATCCTTCGAAGTCTGCATTCAAAGCGATCCAAATGGCGACGATTGAAGTCGCGAAAAGTGCACCCCAAAAAACCGGGATGATTTGTTTAAATATCTCGGTGTAATGGCGGTTTGTTATGATTAATATGATGGATGATGTCGATATTAGTATAACAGAGGGGCCGAAGGCATATGCAGTGAAGCAGATGATGGCGCATGAAAAGCCTGCGGACGCAAAACCGAATGCTGTTGGCTTATAGCCATAAAGCAGCGGAAGAAAGACTTGTGTTATTGGAATGATGAATAGGAATCCACCGATTTGGTGGTAAAGCATCATGTGTATGCCCTGTACTGCCCATATCGAGGATAAGAGCACCAGGAATGCGCCAGTAGCAATCAGTCGACTTGTCGTATTTTTGAATATGGGCGAGGTATATATGGAGAGACTGGCAAGCAGGGCCAGTCCTACCATGAACCATCGGATATGCGAGAAGTTAGTAGGGTCTACTAGATTGACGTAGGCGTGAGAGATGATGTAGGCGACAGGCCCGTGGTGCGCAAAAATATCGTGATATAGGCGCATTCCGGCTTTTATCATCTGGGCGGCGACCAGTTTCTCGGTTTCATCGCCGAATTCAAACATATTCAAGCTTGCCTTTGCACGGGCTAAAAATATTAGCACACCAAAAATGGCAAGAACTATCGCAAAGGTTCTGATATATGGCTTGCCCGAAGCGTCTTGATAATTGTTTGATATTCTTTCCATATCGCCTTAATTTATTAATTCACAACACTAGGAGATCTCGATATTTTTCTGCCTATACGCCGCCCCTCCCTGATGGCGTAGTTTGTTCCGCGGTCCTCCGGGTAGATCTGGGCCATAGTGCATATGTGGAGGCCTTCAGCAGGCCCGTCTTCATCGGGTATCAATGTACTGTAGTACTTCTCGACAACTGGTTGTGACCAGCGTGCTCGCCAAAGATGATGCTTCTGGATCCATGTTCTGTCGAATCGGGGGAACATCTTCTGAATAAAGGGTATGGCGTAATCAAGAAACTCGTCCGCCGTCATCGAATAAAGTCGATCAGTATGGGGTAGGTATTTTGACAAATACACTATGTGGCGACCTCCGTAGGTTTCCGGTCGCTCGAAGGTCGTGTGCGCGTGTACGCCCACAAATGGAAAGCTGGGGTCGTTGACATTGAGCCAGTAAGTTTCAGATAGAGGTCTATCAAGCTCAAGAACCAAACATACATTACCGATATATTGGATGCGATTCAAGGAGTCCAAGTACTCGGAAGGCGCCCAGCTTTTAATCATCTCTGATATGATTGGCAGAGCTGTAGTGAAAATGATGCGTTTCGAAGAAATAGTGCCATCGGTTGTTTTGACAATCCAGTCACCCCCCTCTTTTGTTACCGACGAAACTGGGGTGTTTACGGCCATGATTCCGCCCAGATCGCGAATTCTTTGGGCCACGGCTTCTGCGAGCGCGCCGAAGCCACACTTGAAATAGGCTAAACGCTACTAGCACCATTTTCCTAGGCTTCAACCACGAAGCTTTACTTTATTCCAGAACCAGACGGCGGAAACATCTTCCGC
>Ga0232067_100241_pt1 | contig 12046 bp, 9 predicted proteins | sample LAC_MetaT_11_FD_183954 | JGI IMG/M metagenome (GOLD analysis project Ga0232067, IMG submission 183954) | Metatranscriptome of anaerobic ammonium oxidizing microbial communities from anammox membrane bioreactor (MBR) in UC Berkley... | ecosystem: Engineered > Bioreactor > Anaerobic > Unclassified ...
CCCACCCAACGGATCCTGTCGCTGCGTCGGTGGGCGGCGTGCGCGCTGGCCTGCATCGCCGCCTGGAGCGCACCCGTGCACGCACAGCCCGCCGCGCCCCCCGCCGACACCGTCGCCGCCGCCCTCGAGGCCGTCTCCGCCGAGCGCCTGCGCCGCGACGTGGACACGCTCGCCGGCTTCGGCACGCGCCACACGCTCAGCGACACCGAGAGCGAGACCCGCGGCATAGGCGCGGCCCGCCGCTGGCTCCACGCCGAGTTCGAGCGCGCCGTCGCCGGCTCGGGGCGCGAGGGCGATCTCGCGCCGCGTGTGTGGTTCGACGTGCACCCCGTCGAGCCGGGAGGGCGCATCGCGAGGGCCGCCGAGGTCGTGAACGTCGTCTGCGAGATCCCCGGCTCGTCCCCCGAGGCACGCGTGCGGCACTACTACGTCCTCGGGCACTACGACTCGCGCGCCAGCGACGGCAACGACGCCGAGGGCGATGCCCCGGGCGCGAACGACGACGCCTCGGGCGTCGCCGCGTGTCTCGAACTCGCCCGCGTGCTGTCGCGCATGCGCCTCGAATCGACGGTCGTCCTGATGGCGACCGCGGGCGAGGAGCAAGGCCTCTTTGGCGCTCGCCTCCACGCGCTCAACGCTCGCCGCCAGGGGCGCACCATCGGCGCGGTGCTGAACAACGACACCATCGGCGACCCCTCCGCGCCCGGGGGCCGATCCGCCCGCGACCGCGTGCGAGTCTTCAGCGAGGGCGTGCCGGTGTCGATGCTCTTCGAGCAGCCGCGCACCGTCACCGTTCGCGACGAGGAGCCTGAAACGCCCGAGTCCCGCCTGCGCGAGACCCGCAACCGCCTGTTCGTGGTCTCCATGCTGCGGCGAGACGGCGGCGAGAACGACTCGCCCAGCCGCCAACTGGCCCGCTACATCGCCGAGGTCGCGCGACAGCACGCGACGCCCGTGCAGCCCATGCTCATCAACCGCCCCGACCGCTACCTCCGCGGCGGGGACCACACGCCCTTCAACGAACTCGGCTGGCCCGCCGTCCGCTTCGTCGAGGTCTACGAGAACTACGACCGCCAGCACCAGGACCCGCGCGTCGAGGACGGCGTGCAGTACGGCGACCTGCCGGAGTACGTGGACGCCGAGTACCTCGCCGACGTGACGCGCCTCAACGCCGCCGTCCTCGTGCATCTCGCCAACGCCCCCTCGCCGCCGTCGCGCCCGCGCCTCATCATCGCGGGCCTGACGAACGAGACCACGCTCCGCTGGGACGCAAGCCCGGAGCCGGACGTGGCCGGGTACGAGGTCGTCTGGCGCGAGACGACGGCGCACGAATGGCAGCACGTCCGCGACGTGGGCGACGTGACCGAAGCGACCATCAACCGCAGCAAGGACAACTGGTTCTTCGGCATCCGCGCCTACGACCGCGACGGCTACCGCAGCCCGGTCGTCACGCCGACGGCCGCAACACAGTGAACGTTCATGTGCCACTGATGGACACGGATAGACACGGATTGCAGGAGGTGAACGCGAAGGCCGCGAAACGCGTGAAAGCGGGAAGAGCCAGACCCACGTGCCGCCTCCGCACGGCGTCACTCCGTCACTCCGTCACTTCGCCGCCTCTTCTCGCACTTTCCTATCTGTGTCCATCCGTGTCCATCTGTGGCTGATTACTCCGGAGCCATCCGATGCAGTCTCGCAGAGCGTTCCTTGGCGCGTTGAGCGTTCCCGCGGCCGCCCTCGCCGCGGCTTCGGGGCGGCTGCCGTTGCCGCGGGCGTCGGCGGCCGAGATCGTCGCTGAACTCGCTGCCACGCGGGGCGAGCCGGACGAGATCGCGCGCGACGAGACCTACTGGCGCCACGCGCAGGAGGCGTTCACCGTCGATCGGAGCCTGATCAACTTCAACAACGGGGGCGTCAGCCCGTCGCCGCGCTGGGTGCAGGAAGCGATGCGGCAGCACCAGGAACTCTCCAACAAGGCGCCGGCGTACTACATGTGGCAGATCCTCGAGCCGCGGCGGGAAGTGGTGCGGACGCGGCTGGCGAGGCAGTGGGGGGCGGACGCGGAGGAGATCGCCATCACGCGCAACTCGTCCGAGGCGTTGCAGATCTGCCAGTTGGGGCTGGACCTCAAGCCGGGCGATGAGATCCTGACGACAACGCAAGACTACCCGCGCATGCTCACCACCTTCCGCCAGCGCGAGCGGCGCGAGGGCGTCGTGTTGAGGCAGTTCAAGGTGCCGGTGCCGGCGGAGGACCCGTCCGAGGTGGTGCGTCTGTTCGAGCGGAACATCACGGACCGGACGCGGGTGATCCTGGCGTGCCACATGATCAACCTGACAGGGCAGATCCTGCCGATCCGGGAGATCGCGGCGATGGCGCGTCGGCGGGGCATCCCGGTGATCGTGGACGGGGCGCACGCGCTGGCGCACTTCGACTTCATGCTGTCCGACCTCGGGTGCGACTACTACGGCGTGAGCCTGCACAAGTGGCTGTTCGCGCCGCACGGCACGGGGCTGCTCTATGTGCGGCGCGAGAAGATCGCGGGGCTGTGGCCGATGATGGCCGCGCCGCCGGAGATGGAGGGCGACATCCGCAAGTTCGAGGAGATCGGGACGCACCCGGCGGCGAACTTCCTGGCGATCGCCGAGGCGCTGACGTTCCACCAGGGCCTCGGGCCGAAGCGGAAGGAGGCGCGCATGGTGTACCTGCGCGAGCGGTGGATGGGGCGGCTCGCGGGGCTGGATCGCGTGCGGTTCCACACCAGCCGCAGGCCGGGCCTGGCGTGCGGGATCGGCACCGTGCAGGTCGAGGGCATCGCGTCCAACGAACTCAACCAGTGGTTGTGGGACCGGCACCGCATCTTCACGACGGCGATCGTACACGAGGAGTTCGAGGGCCTGCGCGTGTCGCCGAGCGTGTACAGCACGCTGGAAGAGGTGGACCGGTTCTGCGAGGCGATGGAAACGGCGGTCGCGCGCGGGATCGGGGCTTGAGGCTTGAGGCTTGGGGCTTGAGGGAGGTGGGGGTGGGTCGGGGGTGTGCGCACGGAAGCTAAGTTTCGCGCGGAGTGTGGTGGGAGAGTGGGCTGTGTTGTGAGCGGACGGTTCCTCTGACCCTCCGGGGCAGCGGGGCGAGGTGGAGAGGGAGGGGGTTTGCCGCGCGTGGGGTTGGCGTGGATGGTCACTCGCTTGCGCTTCGTGCTCTGTTTGGGCAGTGTTGACGAGTCGGGCACTCGCTTGCGCTTCGTGCTCTGTTCTGTGGCGCCTCCGCCTTCATTCTCCCCTCAATACATCGTCAACCCCCCATCCACAGCGATCACCTGCCCCGTCAGGTACCCCGCGTCATCGCTCGTCGCGTAGGCCACCGCTGCGGCGATGTCTTCGGGGGTGCCGAGGCGTTTGACGGCCATGGAGTCCTTGACCTTTTCGACGATGGTCTCGGGGAGGCCGGCGGTCATGTCGGTTTCGATGAAGCCGGGGGCGATGAGGTTGCAGGTGATGCCCTTGGAGCCGAGTTCGCGGGCGACGGTTTTGGTGAGTCCGACGAGGCCGGCCTTGGCGGCGGCGTAGTTGGCTTGGCCCGGGTTGCCCATCAGGCCGCTGGTGGAGCCGACGTTGACGATGCGGCCGAAGCGGTTCTTCATCATGGGGCGTGCGGCGGCGCGGATGGCGACGAATGCGCTGGTGAGGTTGACGCGGAGGACCTCGTCCCACTCGGCGTCGGTCATGCGGAGGAGGAGGTTGTCGCGCGTGATGCCGGCGTTGTTGACGAGGATGTCGAGGCGGCCGAGTTCGCTCGCGATCTCGTCGATGGCGGCAGCGAGGGCTTCGGCGTGGCCGACGTCGACGGCCTTGACCCATGCGGAGCCGCCGGTCTCTTCGATGGCGGCTCGGACCTCGGTGAGCGGGCCTTCGGAGCGCGCCATGAGGACGACACGACGCCCGTCGCGGGCGAGCCGGAGTGCGGCGGCGCGGCCGATGCCGCGGCTTGCGCCGGTCACGATCGCCACGCGGGCGTCGGCGGCGTTGGTCATATTCGGCCTCTCCTGCGGTGTGGTCGGGGGTTGGTCGATCAGCCGCCGGGGACGGTGATGGGGCCGCCGGGGGTGTTCTTGCGTCGGGGGTCGCGCTCGGTTTCCTGCTGCGTGCCCCCGGGCGAGGCCGCGGGGGTGATGCCCGCATCGCGGAGTTTGCGGATGAGTTCGCGGATCTGGCGGACGACCTCCTCGGGGAGTTGGTCGCCCATGTCGGCGAGCATCTTCTCGATGGCGTCGAGGTCGAGGTTGTCGGGGTCGAGGCCCATGGCGCGGAGTTGCGCGAGGACCTCTTCGGGGAGGCCGAAGGGGTTCGCGCCGTCGGCCAGTGTCATGCCGCCAGCGGATTCGTAGTCGGCCTGCGAGAGGCCGTCCCATGCGGTGGCGCGGACTCGGACTTCGGGCGTGGCCGGCGCGCCGGCGAAGACCCAGGAGTCGAAGACGCGCGAGCCGTCCCAGCGGAGGATGTAGGACGCGCCCGGCTCCTGGATGGCGAGCGCGACGGAAGCGGCGGTGGGGGACTCGCTGAAACGGGCGTAGTCGTCGATCCAGACGATGCGGACGGCCTCGATTCGCGCGGTGGCTCCGGTCCATTCGTCCGAGGCGACGAGCGTATCGAGCACGCCCTGCGCGGGCTTGTCGAGGAGGCGGCGGGCAGCGCTCGCGTCGCCGCGGGCGAAGGCGTCGGCGAGTTGGACCACGGCCTCGGCGAGGGTGCGATCGACGGGCGCCTGGGATTCAACGAACTGGACGGCCGCGCTGGCGTTCAGGGCCTGCACGACGGCGCGTGCGTCGACCGGCTCGGGCGGCGGAGGGGGGGGCGGAGCGGGCGGCGGCGGCGGCGGAGGGGGGGGTGGGGGCTTGCTGCACCCTGCGAGGGACAGGGAGACGGAGGCAAGAAGGCACGCGAGGCCGAAACCGCGGGCCGCGGGGCGGGACCGTTCATTCGCTCGGAACATCGTGGGCCTCCACTTTCAACCCCCGGTCGATCCGCCGCATCAGCCCGGCGAGGGTCCGGCCGGGGGCGAGTTCGTGCATGGCGGCGACGGTCGTGTTCGCCGCGAGCCACCGGCCGCAGTCCGCCCAGCGGACCGGCTGCGTGAGTTGCTCGACGAGCCGGCGGCGGATGGAGTCGGCAACGCCGCCCTCAATCGTATCACCCGGCGGGGCGTGGGGCAGACCGGTGACGTTGGAGAGCACGGGGCAGCGTGGGGGGCGGATCGTCGTGCGTGCGAGGGCGTCTGCGAGGCGCTCGGCGGCGGGGGCCATGAGCGGCGAGTGGAACGCCCCGGCGACAGGGAGGGGTTGGGCGCGAAGGCCCATGGACTCGGCGGCCTTGACGGCGCGTTCGCAGGCCGCGGCCGAGCCGCTGAGGACGACCTGGCCTGGTGCGTTGAAGTTGGCGCAGACGAGGATGTCGGCGGCGCGGGCCGCGTCGCAGACGGTCTGGGCCTGGGCTTCGTCCGAGCCGACGAGGGCGACCATGCCGGAGGGTGTCGCTTCGGCGGCGTCCTGCATGGCACGGCCGCGGAGCGTGACGAGTTCGAGTGCGTCGGCGAACGCGATCGCGCCGGCGGCGTGGAGGGCGGTGTATTCGCCGAGCGAGAGGCCGGCACCGGCGGCGAGGGGGAGTTCGTCGGGCGAGACGGCCCAGGCGGCGCAGAGGGCGCGCAGGCAGGCGACGGAAACGGTGAAGATCGCGGGCTGGGAGACATCGGTGCGGTTGAGGGTGTCGGCGGGGCCGTCGAAGCAGAGGGATCGAAGGGGCGCGCCGAGGCGGGCGCCGAGGATGCGCTCCGCGTCGTCGAAGACGGCGCGTGCCTCGGGCGAGGCGTCGTGCCAGGCGCGTCCCATGGCGAGGGCCTGCGCCCCCTGGCCGGGGCAGAGGAGGACGATGGGGTTCATGTATTAGGGTAGGGAGGCACCACAGGATCGACGAAATCGCACAATGGCCACGGCGAGGCCATGGGAGCAGAAGGGTGCTAAATAGCCTTGCATGATCATGCCGCCTCTCGGAAGGCGGCTCGTCGATTGTACTGCCCGAGCCATCGGCCCACCGCGGCGACCAGAGCGTCGATCGTGAGGGAGCCGTGGTTGGCGGTCACGTTGGCGTGCACCTCACGCCAGACCTTCCGCTCGATCCGGTTGTCGTCCGGGCAGTACGGCGGCAGGAAGTGCAGGCGGAACTTCGCCCCGTGCTCCGCCAGCCACGCCCGCGTGCGTTTGCTGGAGTGGATCGCGTAGTTGTCCAGGATCAGGTGGATCACACGCTTGTCGGCGTACACCTCCAGCAGCCCGGCGAGCAACGCGATGAACAGCCCGCTGTCCTTCCGCTCGCCCTTCACCCACGTCACCCGGTCCGTCTTGGCGTCCAGCGCACCGGCCATGTACCGCTTGACGTTCTTCCCCGGCGTCAGCACCACCCGCTGCCGCCCGGGGAGCGTCCAGTCCGACCCGACCCGCGGGTTCAGGTCGATGTCCACCTCGTCCTCCCACGCCGCGGCCTCGTCCGGCGGGAGCGCGTCGATCATGCGGTGGATCAGCCCCACGCGACGCTTGCGCGCCTTGTCCGTCCAGGGACACGGCGCCAGCGGCTTGGCCCGCCCACGACGCACGCCCAGCCGCTTGAGCAGCCGGCTCATGGTGCTGGTGCTGACCTTCACCCCCGTGCGCTCGTGCATGGTCTTGATCAGCAGGGCCTGAGTCCAGGTCGGGCGGCGGTGGCCGTGCTCGGGCGCGGTCTTCTCCAGCACCCTGAGCAGCTCCGCGGCGTACTCCTCGGTGGCCTTGAGGTCGCCGTTGTCCTCGCGTCGATCGACCAGCCCCGCCTCGCCCTCGGCCAACCACCGAGCGCGGACGCGGGAGACGGTCTTCGGGCAGACGCACAACGCCCGGGCGACCGCCGCCGCCGTCCACCCCGCCGCCGAGTGCAGGACCATCAGCATCCGACCCCGCCTCGCCCCATCCCCGCAACGCCGGACCTCGAAGATCAGCCTGCGCCGCTGCCGCTCCGACAGTACAATCCGGGATCGTTTCACGTGGTGTTCTCCTCTGCTGAAGACTGGGAGGACACCACGTTTACCAACACAGACCGAATCGCGCAAGCCTATTTAGGCAAGCCGGGGCTCGATCAGCACTCCGGGATTGGCCGCCAGTAGAGTTTGCAGTTCGCTTGAGAAGGAGTTGGCAGCCACAACTGTCTTACGGTAAACACCCAGCCGCAACCCAGGCCGAAGAGTGAGTACTTCCGACACGAGAAGTTCGCGGAAATCGCTAGGATTCTTGTTCGTGAGAACGGCGATCGCGGTGTTTTGAAGCTCGCACAGCCTCGATTTCTTAGCAATGTACCAGAGACCGGGTAAATGAAGATAACGATCCCATTGCTCGTCATCATCCAGAGACTGCGGACGGCCCATTTGCAGATCGACGACTGCAACAGCAAACGGATCAGGCGGTCGCTGCGTGTCGAAACAGCCATCGGCTTCGTCAATGGTTGAGCAGAACGTCACATCCCAGCCAGCCCGCGTCAGGCAATCGCGGTAGCTACGAGTGCGGTATGCCTCATCGTCGATAAACAGCACGCTTCTGTTCAGTGACATGCAAACCTCCAGAAGTGATATTGGCGTTAAGACTCACGTCGCAAGTTGTCGAGGAAAAAGAAGGCGAAAGACAGTTGGATTCTTGGAGTGAACGAGTAGCGCATTGCCTGAATGACTTCGCATAATCTGCCGAACGATAGCCAGGCCCATTCCACTTCCAGCCCTCGTGGCAATTGCTCGACGGGAGCGGTAGTACATTCTGAAGAGATTCGGTACATCTTCATCGTCCACGCCCTGGCCAACGTTCTCGACATCCAGAGCATACCCAGAGCCATCGTCCAGAGTCAACCCAACGATCCGAATAGCCGTCCCTCTATCGCCATACTTGATGGCATTGATCAGCAGGTTGTACAACGCACGCTCAATAAGGTCGCGATCTATGTTCAAAGATGGCAAATCGTCGAGCCCTGAGAATACAATATGCATATCACTGGTTTCGCGAGCAAACGGCGTAAGCATTCGCTTGAGCCTTGCAACTATATCACTCTCGATATTGGTTTTACGCGGACGGACAACCAGCTTCTCCTCGTGCTCCCTAGCCAATCGGTCAATCAACCCCCGCAAGGCGAGAGCAGTCTCCTGGAGGTTGGCGAGACTGTATTTAATATCGGTGGTCATCTGCCCACGAAATTGATATTCTAGCTCATCAACAACGTCACGGATTGTCACGATTGGTGCAGCCATGTCATGCTTCACAATGGATATCGCATCTTCTCTCGCGATGCGTGACTCCAAAGTTCGGAGTACGGGCGTAACCTGATTGATAACATATCGAATTACTTCCAGCTCAACGGTATCGAAGGTCTTGAGCTCGTCCGTAAATTGTGCGGATGGGCGATGCCCACATCGCAACACTCCAAATATTTCTGACTGACTCCCGGGTTCTTTCCAAGGCATGGGAGCAAGCAGCACGGGGCTAGCGACTGAGCGTGGGTCGTTGAGATCGCCATGAATAGGGGTGTTGCCGATGATCTCAGTGTACACCGCTCTCGTCGAGTGCTCGCGGACTTCTGCGGCAGAGCGAAGATCGTATTGACCCTTGCGATAGACCGTCGCCGTCCAGGGTTCATCGTGGTCGGCGAGATCCTTAAGATCATACACTGCCCAGGATTGCTCTGAAAAGGTACGCAGTGGTCGACCATCGCTCAGCCGGACGAGGCCCGTTGTTGCGACGCATCCAATTGACCTGGAAAACGGCAGTCGCCAAAAGATCGAGATTGCCTGGATATTAAGGTGCTCTTTAAGGAGTTGGATTAGGTCGTTTAGAAAATCCCTTCGTACCATCTTTGGGTCGTGCTGAAATCGCGTCAGGTGGACATCGATTAGATCGCTTATTTTTCGCGAAAGATCCACCTGTTGCCCTCTTCGAAGTTTTGTGATTTGTATCGAGGCCAATCTGCCCAAGAGCAACAATGATGTCGTTTGCGGATTATCTGAACGCGGTGTATCGGACGCCGACTCGACTCTGCACCCGTCTGGTACATCACTAAAAGAAGGGAAGTGCAAGCTTATGACCCCGTCAGGGTGGAGTTCGGCGTCCGGTCGCGCATCCGGAAGCATCGGGATTCCGACAACAGAATGTAGCCCCGCGGCCTCTAGCTGTTGGACCGTCGCGCATCGGAACACGTGTTCGCTCCGTGTCTCTTCCCAATATCGAACATCGTGGACACAATGTGGTTGCCGCGTGTAGGAAATGTACGCACAGAGGCTGTCAGGATCACAGTGCGGCACCTCTGTGTAGCCAATGCGCCCAGGCAAAACCTTCATCGCAGCTAGCGAGTACTGTTTTGATAACTTATTGTATAGCCAAAGGCATACCATTGTTGCCTGCGACCATTCGAGAATCGCATTGCAAATCAAGTCATAGGCATCTTCAGCAGTAGACGCACCGGAGCAAAGCAATCGTTCGTATAGGCGTTGCCGTCTACTCCGGTCCTCGTCAAAGTCATTCCGAGACTCTTCATTGGTTGTGTTCACTGGAACGGTCCTCCAGTTTACCTCAGAACTGCCAGAGGCTGCTGGCCCAGGTGAGGCCTGCGCCGAACGCGAGGAACATGACCTTGTCGCCCTCGCGGAGCCGGCCGCTGCGCTTGAGTTCGTCGAGGACGAGGGGGCAGGAGGCCGCGACCGTGTTGCCGAAGCGGTCGATGTTGACGTGGAGTTTCTCGCGTGGGAGGCCGAAGCGTTCGCGCGCGGCCTCGAGGATGCGGGAGTTGGACTGGTGGCAGACGTAGTGGTCGATGTCCTCGGCGGCAAGGCTTGCGCGGCGGAGGGTCTCCTCGATGAGGTTGGGGAAGGTGCCGACGGCGAACTTGAAGACGGCCGGGCCGTGCATCTGGACGACGCCGAGTTTGCGCTCGTCGAACTCGTCGCCAGGCGTCATGTGGCTGCGGTGCGTGGGGACGTAGAGGTGCCTCGCCCCCCCCCCGTCGGAGTGCATCACCTGCGCCAGCAGGCCCTTGGACCCATCGTCGGTGCGACGCAGGACGGCCGCCCCGCCGGCGTCGCCGAAGAGGATCGCCGTCCCGCGGCCCATGGTCGAGTAGTCCGCGTGGCGCGACAGGCAGTCCGCCCCGACCAGCCCGACCGTGCGGAACCCCCCCGAGCGCATCAGCGACTCGGCCACATTCAGCGCATACACGAACCCGGAGCACGCGGCCGAAATGTCAAACGCGGGGATCTGGCCCGCTCCGACCCGGTCCGCGATCATGCAGGCCACGCCCGGCGTCGGCATGTCCGGGGACATCGTGGCCGCCACGATCAGGTCCAGTTCCTCGGGCGCGACCGCCGCATCCGCCATCGCCTTGCGCAGGGCGGCGGTCCCCAGGGGCGCGGTGCCTTCGCCCGCTTCCGGGTCGTGGATGTGGCGCTCGCGGATGCCGGTGCGCTGGACGATCCACTCGTCGGAGGTGTCCATGACCTTTTCGAGGTCGGCGTTGGTCAGCACGCGCGCCGGCACCGCCGAGCCTGTGCCCGCGAAGCGGACGCCGATCGCGGGCTGCGGCCTGGTCATGCGTGCTCCCGTTGCGGCTCGGCCAGGTGGGCGACCTCGTTCAGCCGCGCCACGATCGCCTCGTTCACGTGGCTGGAGACGAAGTCGCGGCAGTTGCGGACCGCGGCACGGATGGTACGCGCCTCGCTCGAGCCGTGCGCGATGAAGAAGCCGCCGTTGACGCCCAGGAGCGGCGCGCCGCCGTACTCGTGGTAGTCGTTCTTGGTGTAGATGCGCTTGACGATCGGCTCGAACTGCATGGCGAGTTCGGGGTCGGCGGAAAGAACCTCGTGGGCGATGGCGGTGAAGAGGCTCTTGGCGAGGCCCTCGGCCATTTTGAGGAGCGTGTTGCCGACGAAGCCGTCGGTGACGATGACGTCGGCGACGCCGTCGAAGAAGTCGCGGCCCTCGACGTAGCCGACGAAGTTCATGCCGGGGGTTTTGCGGAGGAGGTCGCGCGTTTCGCGGACGAGGTCGGAGCCTTTGCCCTCTTCCGCGCCGATGTTCATGACGCCGACGCGCGGGCTGGCGATCCCCAGCACGACGCGGGAGTAGGTCTCCGCCATGAGGCCGTATTGCCAGAGGTGCGAGGGGCGAGGCTCCGGGTTCGCGCCGGCGTCGCAGAGGACGACGGGGCCGTGGAAGGCCGGGATGGTGACGGCGATGCCGGGGCGGTGGACGCCGGGCAGCCGCTTCATGTGCATGATGGCCGCGGAGACGCAGGCGCCGGTGTTGCCGGCCGAGAGAACGACGTCGGCGGGCTGCTCGTGCTTGCGCGAGCCGAGGAGGGCCATCCTGACGATGGAGGACTCGGGCTTGGCCCGCACGGCCTTGGCCGGCGAGTCGCTCATGGTGATGACCTGCTCGGCCGGCTCGATGGCGAGGCGCGGGTCGCGGATGCCGCGTTCGTGCAGGTAGTCCTCGATGATGCGCGGTGGGCCGACGAGGATGAGGAGGTCATCGGGGGCGAGGAGCGGGAGTGCATCCACGCATCCCTTCAGGATGGCGTCGGGCGCGTGATCGCCGCCCATCACGTCGATGGCCAGCCTCATGCTGTCTCTCAGTCTCTGGGCGTCCCGATCCCGAGTTTGGGCACGCGGATGCGCAGGCCCGGACGGACGTAGCCGGACTCGCTGCAGGCCCGGTGGGGGAGTTTGGGCATGCCGCTGAGGGGACAGACGGTCGGGCGCTCGGGGCGCAGGGCGTGGTGCGAACGCCGCCGACGGGATCGGCCATGGCTCTGGCGATGGGTGGGAAGCATGATCGCGACTCCGGGAATCGCCCGACCGGCAGAAAACAGCCGGAAAGTTTTTTGCCCATCAGACAGATCTTCGCCATAATAAAATCTATACTCGAGATCACGGCCATTTTTGTTAAGATAATAAAAATCATGAATTGTAACGTCATATAAAAATGTTGCCC
>Ga0232067_100253_pt1 | contig 11732 bp, 3 predicted proteins | sample LAC_MetaT_11_FD_183954 | JGI IMG/M metagenome (GOLD analysis project Ga0232067, IMG submission 183954) | Metatranscriptome of anaerobic ammonium oxidizing microbial communities from anammox membrane bioreactor (MBR) in UC Berkley... | ecosystem: Engineered > Bioreactor > Anaerobic > Unclassified ...
GCTCATCGTAGAAGAAACTGATACTTTTTCAATAAATATCCCTTTGGCAGAGGCTGGACGAGAGTTAACTATCTGCTTCACAAACGCATTAATGTTATCCTCAAGATCTTTTTCAGAAAAAGCCCTGTTTAGTGACACACATACTCGAAGACATTTTCGAGTATAGTACTCCTTTTCCCGAAGTTACGGAGTAAATTTGCCGAGTTCCTTCAACATTATTCTCCCATACACCTTAGTATACTCTACTAGTCTACCTGTGTCGGTTTGTGGTACAGACTCAATAAATTAACGAATACTACATTTAAATTATAAATACATAGATGTTTTTCCAGATAGTATTATACAAAACAATCACTAATCCAATGAAGTGTTGCTAAATATAATACACGTTACTATCTAATAGGCAAATGAATAAATTCTTCTCATCGAAAAAAAAAAATATTTTATCCTTAGAGACTGGCTAACCACTATATGGATTTACCTAGTATAGGAAACCTTAGACTTTCGGTGATGGTGATTCTCACACCATTTTGTGCTACTCATGTCAGCATTTTTTCTTCCGATGTTATAAGTTTAAATTTTACAATTAACCATTTTAAAGCTACGGAATATTCTACTACCAATATTAATATTTTAAAGTTTAGGTGGATTATTTAAGTCTCTATACATTATTAATTTCTAAAAATTAATCAACCAGCGAGCTGTTACGCTTTCTTTAAAGGATGGCGGCTTCCAAGCCCACCACCTGGTTAAACATCATTTTTAAAAATCTTATTCACTAAATATTCACTCCAAGACCTTAACTTATAATCTGGGCTGTTTCCCTTTTGAATATAGATCTTTTCACCTATATTCTGCCTTTAGCATTAAAGTACATTTATATAAAAAACATATCAATTCAAAGTTCAAGTAAGTTTGGTAAAATTTATTTGAATCCCCCAAAGCCTACTTGGTGCTTTACTTTTTATGCATAAATAAAATAAATATTCGTACTATCATACTAAGTTCTACCTAAATAGATTTCGTAGAAAACCAGCTACTACGAGTTTGGTTGGCCTTTCACCCCTAACCATGACTCATCCCAGTATTATGCAACATACACGGGTTCAGTCCTCCAATACATTTTATAGTATATTCAACTTGTTCATGGTTAGATCACTCGGCTTCGGGTCAAATTAAACTAACTTATTCAAATTTTTTTCAAAGAACATACATTTAATAATTTAAGTTTGCTAATATAATTTACTTGCTGACCCATTATGCAAAAGGTATATTACAACATGTCATATAATCAATTACGCTGTAAATGCCGGTAAATATCCAATTTTAGTATTTCTTTCAACAATCTCTTAAGAATTCTGTTTCACCTTTCCTTCACAGTACTTGTTCACTATCGGTCGCTACTCAATATTTAGGTTGGATAAGTGGTCATATCTATATTATAGTAAAATAACTCATGTTTCACTATACTTGTACCATTAGATATTAATACTAAGTTGGCATACAGGACTATTACCGTGTATCGTAAGATATTCACAATCTTTTCTTATGACTAGTATTAAATACAAACCTCTTCCAATTTCGCTCACCACTACTTTCGGAATCTTTTTTAATTTCTTTTCCTTCAGCTACTTAGATGTTTCAGTTGGCTAAGTTAAAATAAATTTTGCAGTAAAAATTAATTGTATAAACTAATAACAATTCTTTTTTTAAAGCTAGTTTTACAGAAAACTACGTTGATTCTACATAAGCTATTACGACTAGATCGTTTATTTTAGTATAGCGCCAAGGCATCCATTAGATATCCTAAATTATTATTGTCACTATTTAAATAATAATAATTAAAGTTAGACTTTAATTATTTATTATTGACTTACACAAAGCAGTAAATAGCTTTATTATTATTATTTTCCTACAGGAGAGATGGGAGTTGCACCCATACCATTGATTTTGGAGATCAATACTATAACTATTAAGCCACTCTCCTTTGTTTCTTTTAAATAACAACGAAGTTTCCCTTCCCAGGCTGGAATTGAACCAACAACCGTACGGTTAACAGCCGTACGCTCTAACCAATTGAGCTACTGGGAAATAATATTTATTTATCTTTGGAGGAAGAGGGACTTGAACCCTCATAGTCTTAGTATTAAAAAGAACTACTTGTTTTCCAAACAAGCGCATTAAACCAAATTCTGCAATCCCTCCATTTAGCAAATTAAGGGCCTATAACTCAGTTGGTAGAGTATACATTTGATAAGTGTACTGTCGGTGGTTCAAATCCACCTAGGCCCATACTTAAACTTTATCATTAAGTACACTATATATATAATGGAGAGAATGGGACTTGAACCCATAAGTATAATATAATTATACTTGATTTAGCAAATCAATACTCTAACCAATTAAGTGATCTCTCCTTCTTTTTAATATTAAAGCCTTGATAGCTCAGTGGTAGAGCACTGGACTGAAAATCCAGCAGCAGTGGTTCAATTCCACTTCAGGGCATAAATAAAATATTTATCTATCTATTTCTCCAAAAACAATATCTGCAGTACCAATAACGGTAACTAAATCAGCTAACATATATTTATTGGTCAATAAATTCAATCCTTGTAAGTGTGCAAATCCTGGTGCTCGAATTTTGCATCTATATGGCATATTACTATTATTAGAAATAACCAAGACACCAAATTCTCCTTTAGGAGCTTCTACTGGAAAATAAGTTTCTCCTTTGGCAACATTCATTCCTTCACTAAAAAATTTAAAATGATGAATCAATGCTTCCATGTTTTGTTTCATTTGCAATCTGCTTGGTGGAGTGATTTTGTAATCACTAATTTTATATTCACTATTAGTTAATTGATTTAAACACTGAAAAATAATATTTAAACTTTGTCTCATTTCTTCCATACGTATCAAATATCTATCAAAACAATCTCCATTAACTCCAATGGGTATATCAAAATGTATGTTATCATATATCTCATAACTATTTAATTTTCTAAGATCCCAAGGTACCCCTGATCCTCTTACCATTACACCGCTAAAACCCATGTTTAAAGCGCTAATATGAGAAACATATCCGACGTGCACTAATCTTTGCTTCCAAATACGATTACTAGTTAACAACTCTTCAATTTCGTCTATTCGAGAACTAAACTGATATATAAACTGGTACATATCTTGTATTATTAATTCTGGTAGATCTAAATTTACTCCACCAGGTCGTATATAACTAGCATGGAGTCTAGCTCCAGACACACGTTCATAAAATTGCATTAATTTTTCCCTTTCTTCAAAAGCCCAAAGTAATGGGGTTAGTGCCCCAACATCCAATGCATGCGTTGTAACACTTAATAAGTGATTTAATATTCGTGTGATTTCGCATAATATCACGCGAATATATTGTGCTCTAGAAGGAACAGTTACATTGAGTAACTTTTCTACAGCGAGCGAATATGCATGTTCTTGTGCCATCATCGAAACATAATCTAATCGATCAAAATAAGGTAGTGCTTGAAGGTATGTTTTATTTTCAATTAATTTTTCAGTACCTCTATGTAAAAGGCCAATATGAGGATCTGCTTTTTGTATTATTTCACCATTTAATTCTAAAATTAGTCTCAGCACTCCGTGTGCAGCTGGGTGTTGTGGTCCAAAATTGATAGTAAATGACTGAAGTTTTTTCATAGTAATGTATCTGCTATATAATAACTATATGTTAACTGGGGGGATAGCAAAGTTGGTTTAATGCAGTAGACTGTAAATCTACTATGCGGGAGTTCAAATCTCTCTCTCCCCATCTTTGGAGTATAGCCAAGTGGTAAGGCGCTGGTTTTTGATACCATCATACGTAGGTTCGATTCCTACTACTCCAATATTTTATGATGAATATTAGTATATATCCTGCATGTTATATAATATATGTTATATTAATGGCGAATAATGGGGTTTGAACCCATGACTTCTAGGACCACAATCTAGCACTCTACCGATTAAGTTATATTCGCCGGTACGATTATTGGTAATATAATTTAGGATGAAGGTGGATTTGAACCACCGCAGATAAAACATCTACCAATTTTCAAGATTGGCACCTTAAACCACTCGGTCATTCATCCTACTTAAGTTATTATTATATTAGTAATTAAGTCATTACACCAACTAAAAAATGCATCAAAGTAATGTATGTTATTATAATATATTTGTAAAAACCAATGTGTTATTGGACGTACCATAGTGTTATTGTATAAATAGATATTATCTAGATTATCTACATCTATAAACATATAATTCATAGAATTGATCAGTTCAGATATATTATTATTATCTAAATTTTCTGTAAATGTAAATAATTTTTTTGTTTTTGTTTTTTTTGTCTGTGTGGATATTTTGTGGTAGGCGTCATCTAATTTTTTTCTAGGTTCTACATATTTTTTTTTTTCTAATATGTATGGGTATACAGTATTATAATATTCATTGAAAATTGTAGGTGTATATTTAGATAATATATATAATTTATTTATTTGTAATAGATTAGTGTTATCTACACCGAATTGTGTATAATATAAATATTCTATTAATGGTAAAGAATATTTTTTATAATTGATTTTATAATTATAAGCAATTTCTTTATTTATAGAGCTACCTTTAATTATTGTTGTATTAAATGTTTCATTATCACTTTGATCAATAGCTGCATGTGGATTAGATTTATATGTAATAAATTCCATGGTATTGAACTTACTGCTATTATACAGGCTTTTAGGCATCATGTATTGCCAATATGATGTTCTATAGATTGATTCTTCTGTATTATAAGAAGATGCAGGTAAATTTTTATGGAAACGTTCCATATCTTCAATATCATCGTGTTCAACTATTGAATCATCACGTATAACAAATCTATCTTTATCAAAATAATGTCTCTGACGTACTACCTTCGCGAAGCCTGGATGTGGTGTTAGAACCAATGGTTCAGTTATTTGGTTACTATATATGTATAAATTTGATCTATTTTCTAGTAAATCGTATATATGATCGCGAAAGTTATATTTTTTTACCGAGTATTTGAATGGTTTAATATTATAGTTATAGCGTTCTGCTATAGGATTATTAATAACATTATCTACAAAATATTTTGTATAATACGTCCAATTATTGAAGAAGTTGTAACTTTTTGAGGAAATAAAATCGTTTATTTTATATGAGAAACCTTTTTTTTTTTCGGAATATACTGTTCTACCTACGGTATCATAGATAGTGTCTATATTATCGTCGTGTTTATTTTTGTAAAATACATTATTTAAAGGTTGAATCTCTTCTATCATTTGTGAGATATCGTCTTCTTTTAGATATTTATGATATTTTGTATTAATATTTTTTAATATGTTATTTATTAATAATTCCTTAGGGGTTTCCCATTCTTCTGTTAATGCATCAATTAATTGATCTTGATATAGATAAAAAGTATCAGGTTCATGTTCGATAGGTTCAATCATATCAGGATCCATAATTTCTGGGTCGGTATTAAAATCAAATTGGTATTTAGATATTATTTCCATATAAGTACGACTAGTATTAAATTCTCTACGTATTCCATGATTTGTTTGTATGGTTTTAACTGGTATATTGTACTGAGGTGAAATAGCGGCATCTTTCGGTTTGCTGAATCGGTCTATAAAATAATTTTTCATTGTAAAAAAATTTTTATTTTGGCGTTTACCATACATATAAGTTAAATCATTTTTTTTTTCTGATAGCTCTTCTATCTCGAGTGCTTTTAAGAAACTTTTAGGAATCTTATAATTCATTTTTTTGTTATTTACTATTTTTGGTAAATCGAAACTACTTGCATGTGTTCCTTCTAATTCTTTTCTTCTTCTAATACGTTCTTTTAATTTCACATAATTTTCTACTCCTTTAATTACTTTTTTTTGAAATTGTAATCTTTCTTCTTTTGATTTATCTTTTTCTGGTATTACTGGAAAGTATTTTTCCAATAAATCTTTATTTTTATATTTAAATAAAAATAAATTTGGATGATATCTTATATTATAGTTAATATTTTCATATTTAGATAGACCCATTCGTGTGCTGAGTCTATTTACTATTACTGTAGGGAAGAAATTTTTACTGGCTTTTTGGTATCTAGATTGGATGGTTCTATTATACCAGTCAAACTTATGTATTATATTTGTTAATTTGAATAACCAAGGTTTGTTTAAATTAAAACCGATACTTTTGTAATCTATATATTCATTCCCTTCTACTATTTTAAATCCTGTATAAAATTTTAAGTATTTTTGTTGCCATTCTTCCTCAAGGAATTTTTTATAACTTTCGTAATAATTTATACCTTTTCTTATATACGGACTTTCCAAAGTATCTAGTTCTAATCTAAGTAGTCTTTTTGTACTACGATTATTTGAGATTTGGTTTTCAAATGGATATATAAAATAATTTATAAATTTTTTTATATTTTTTTTAGTATTATTAATGTGATAATTAATAATACTGTTTTTACATGATATATCATCTTTTTGTGCGTATAAAAATGGTTTTATTCTAAATGACTCGTAGATATCAATAAACCGATATCTATTTTTATAAATAATTGCATTATTTAGTATTTTATTGAGCTGATGCGGTTGTTTTTGTGGAGCATAACTTTGGAATATCGGGAAATATAAGTCTGGATATCTATATTGTCCATAGGTTCTATATCCTTGTACAAGATCTATTCTTGATTCTGTATCTTCTATAATTTCTTCTGATACTTCTTCTTCTTGTGTTTCTATTTCTAAATTTAGATCATCAATTGTTTTTTGTAAGATATTATAGCTAGGTATATTTTTAACTTTAATAGTTGTATTATTTATTATTTGTTCTTGTAAAATATTAGTTAAATTATTAATATTTTTATGTGTATTTATGATTTTGCTATTTATACTATTTGTTATAAAATTAGTAGAATTATAGATACCTTTTTTAATTTCCTTATTAATTGTACTGCTTATTACGTTAATATTGTTATATATGTTATATATGTTATTTACATATTTATAAACATCAATCTGTTTTACTCCTTGATAAAAACGAATAAATGGTCCAAAAAGAAAATCTTTTGTGTCACCTTGGCCATATAGTTTACTACGATAAAAAGAGAGTAGTGTGTGGAAGCGTTTATCTGATTCATATCTTTTTTTTATTTCTGTGGTATCATATAGTATTCTTTGTATATGTATGTCTACAAACTTTGGATGATCTCTTATCATTTTTACCATTGTTTTATGGTATAAATTAGGATCTAAGTGGTACATACATAATACTATTTCACTAGTTACTATAGGGTCATAATGTGATAATATCACTAAACCTTTGTAAGTATCTTCATACCCTGTTGCAAATTCGTTCATTTGTCTTATTAAGAGATCTGAAGGATTTCTTCTAAAGTCTTCTAAAAACTGGGCAACGAGCTGTTCTCTATGACGTATTATCTGATGTTCTCTATATCTTAGCCTAGCGAGTTGTTGTTCGGTTAAAACTGGTTGTTTTTTCCATATTTTTCCCCACAAAGGTTTTATCACTTGTTCTCTCATAATCTTGTTTGCTGTATGAGCTCCAGTATATATATAATAACCCATATCATTGTAACCTTTTTTCACAGCTTTGTACATTTTTACATATGGTTGTATGAAAGCTTCTTTTAGTAAGTATATGTTTCCAGCTTGAGTGTGTTTAATATATTTTCTTTCATCTTCTATACGCTGTTGTAAATATCCTTTTTTTTGTTCTATATGTTTTTCTTCTTGTTGTAAGTGTTCCCTAGCCTTTGTTACATTTTTTAATTCCTTCTGTTTTAGACTTGATTCTTTTTTATTTAAAGATTTTCTTATTGGGTAAGTTTCGATAAGTTTGTCTTTTATAATTTTACTCATTTGTTTAGAAATATTACCTATTTGTTTAGAAGTATTACTTATTTGTTTATACCATATAAATAACCTTTTTTGTGCATCTGATTTGATATTTGTATCAGATGGTTTCTCTGTATCTAATGTTTTAGATATTAGTTTTTTTTTAAATTCGTTAAAATAAGATGATTCACTATTTAACATATAATATTTTGACTTTGAATCTCTAATATCTTTGTAGAGATTATTTTCTTCAGATAAATTTGCTAGTTCGAATACATGTGTTGGATTCGCTGATAGTCTGGACATATCACTATGTATTATTTTTATATCATAAAATGTATTATATAATCTTTTGTATACAGGGTTATACCAATAATTTAAACGTTGATAATTACTATTTAATAAATCTTTTACATTTAGATTATACCCTATTGGTATATAAGATGTATATTCTTTTTGATTATACATATTGATCGGAAAATACATACTATGTAACACTTTCATAAGCATGTTTCCATATGATCTATGTTGGTAATGTCCTTCTTCATTACCTAGTACGTTAATTCTAGAGTGATAATCACTATTTAGATTTTCTTGGTTGTATTCAAACAAAGCGATTACATCTTCTATCTCTTGTGTAGAATGTGTTTTTACTTCTGGATATACACCTGCTTTTATAGGTAGAGTTGAAGGCATTAATAATATACCTTTTTCATATCTACTTATATCGGTGATTGCATCATCTACAGGATCAACTAATAAACCACGTTTTAATCCTACTAATCCGTCATTTATTACTTCTTTTGTATTTCCGATTAATACATTGTTCAACGCATTTTTAGTTGAAACAAAGTTTCTTTGATATATTGACCATAGTGGTCCATATGAATTTTCATGGTATACTGCATTAGAATTTATTAATGATTTTGAATACCATATATGAGATTTAACGACTTCTTTTAGGCTTGGCTGTATATTTATATATGAATATAATGGATTTAGCCCTCTTATAAGATTAAGTTTATCTTCTGGAATACTGTTTGTGTATATTACGCTAAAAAACAGCATTTTATTTGCCTTTTGTTTTGGATATATTATATTAAGACTGTTTGTATAACTATCTATACGATGATTAGTTTTTATAGTATATTTATCTTGTATTGATGGATGTAATTTTATATTTGTGTTATTTTCAATTGGTTGCTTATATGTAAAAGCTTTATATAATAAATTGAGGTCATTGAATTTTACTGTATTTGGTACAAAGAAATCCTTCAACAAATCGTACATTATAAATTCTTTAGCATTATAGAGTCTCATAGCTTGTTTTCTGCTTACTATGTTTTCTGGTGATATTTCATGTTCTGTACAACGGAATCTTCTATGTATACTGCGATCATAAGGTTTATGTAAATACCCATATTCTTTTTTATTTGTTTCTGCAAATAAAAAATTTTTTATCTTTTTTAAATAATATTTTGTTTGTACTATGATAGACCCAATATCACCTGGATCTTCCATAGAAAAATAATCAATTCCCTTATATATTTCATGCCAAAATGCACTACTTGTAATTAAGTTATGATGTGTATACCACAAATTAGATGCGTATGAATAAATATATGCTTCGTATCCTGTACGAGGTAGTTGGTAGTTAGATATAGGTTTGCTATAATTTTCTAACCAAGATGCCCTTTTTAATAGTGCGGGTGTATAAGTTCTATATGCATGTACTCTTTTATTTGGGTATACGAAAAATTCTTCGTTATCCAATGGATTTAATTGCATCGAATAAATGGATCCCATTAAGTTGTTTAATGTGTTTTTTGTTAGAAATTGATATTCTTTATTATTTATAAAAAAATAATATAAGAATAAACGTATAGCTGGTTGTGTAAATATTTTTTCGTAACTAATTGGAATTGTTCTCTGATATTCAAATAATCCGTACGAATACCAATCAAACCATTCTTTCATAGAATGCAGGTTATTTGCACGATGATATTTATTTAAGTATGGTTGTAAAATATTTTCATGTAGATTGTATGATTTCAATGTTTCTCTTAAATCAGAAATACTTTGTATAGGCTTATTAATAAATTTATTGGACATAGATGAATATAAATTATTAAATATTGTAGTATCAATGTAATAATTTATATTCCATAGTTTATTATTTTGGAATAATAAAAGTAGATTTATTGTTTCTTTCCAAACTTTCCATCCGCTAAATGTAAATATACGGAATAATGGACTTATATTTAATTCAATACCTATCAAACGTAGTGGTTCTGTTTCTATCGCGATATGTAGATTACCCAATTCATCATCATCATCTATATATTCAGGCCAATTTACATAATTTTGAATCCCATAATAATCAGTTCGTAAGTATATACTACCAAATAATATGTCGTCTTCTGGTTCTTCTTCAAAATCTTCGCCAATACTTATTTCTAATGGAAATGCTAATATATATTGTAAGTCTGATGATGTTAATTTAGGTATTCTTTGTAAGTTATATTTGATTATACTAAGACTTTCTGTATCCATAAATTCCATCATCAAATACATAGCCATTAACCCAATAGGTTCTGTTAAAATAGAATAAAATAATAATGCTAATCTATTTGAGTTCAAAGATATCTTATATTCTTTTTTTGAGAATATAAGTTTTTTTATCTCTAAGTTATGCATAAACCTGAATAATAAAATATTTTCTAATTCAAAAGTATAAGGTAGATGTGTATAACCAGTTGTTTCTTCATCGTAGCTTACGGCTACAGAAGATGGGTCTTTTGATCCCGTTTTTTCTTCTGTAAAATAATATCCGCTTATTTCATCAATTATGTTATGATATGTATATTTTAGATATGGTAAATTATTCTTTGTTACGTCCAATAGATTGATTAGTTGATTATATCTATTATGATCATTTGTAACATCAATTAAATAATTTAGTGTACCTATATTTATTTTATTATACATATGATAATATAGCATTTTTGTTTTATATTGTAAATGATTATTACTTATTATATGATTAAAATATTCTTGGTATATCGTTATTTTTTTAATTTCACCTAATTGTTTAATTATATCACTATATAGTATATATTTAAACAATTTAGTGGTTTCAAATGTTTCATATAAATTTATTTCTTTTAATATTTCTATATCTATGTCTTGTATACGATATCTTATGAATGAATGTATACATTTTTTATTTTTAGTCGAATACACAGGATATATTATATATTGTCCTTTTTTATCCCAATAAGTAATTTGCCCAATACTATAATAAACAAATAATTGTTTTGAGATGTTAGATTCACATAATTGAAATGGGTTATGTTTATAGAATAAAAATATTAGTGGATGCTCTTTATATTCCATTCTTGCTACACCCATTACTGCTTCCATTTGCATGTATATTTTTTTTCTATTTAAGCTATTTGTATAGTATAAATAAGGTATCTCAGCTATATTATGTATGAAATTATTTATATTAATATATTCTTTTAATATATATTCAATATTATTCAATGATAATTTATTGTTTGTATATTTACTGCGAATATTCAACGCTGTATATATGTTATTATATATATTATATGGTATTTGTTGTTGTATCTTTTTTGAATATATTGTCTTAGATAAATACCATATAAACCTACGTTCTAAAAACAAATTATATAAGCTATCATATTTAGTTATTTTTTTTGTGTTGTAGAAAATTTTTAATAATATTTTCATCATGTTCATTTTTTAATTGATTATTTGATGAGTTATATTTATGTAATTTTGATTTATACA
>Ga0232067_100265_pt1 | contig 11458 bp, 8 predicted proteins | sample LAC_MetaT_11_FD_183954 | JGI IMG/M metagenome (GOLD analysis project Ga0232067, IMG submission 183954) | Metatranscriptome of anaerobic ammonium oxidizing microbial communities from anammox membrane bioreactor (MBR) in UC Berkley... | ecosystem: Engineered > Bioreactor > Anaerobic > Unclassified ...
AGCGAGAATTGCCGCCGCGCGCGATGGATGAGCATGTCGCGCGCGCGTTGGAAGAAATTGTGACGCGCGCGGCGCGCGCTTTGGGTATGGAGCAGCTGCCGCCATTGGCTTGATAATTTAGCTTGGGGCTTGTTTTGCGTATAATGCTTTCCCATCGTTCTAGCTCTCATCCAATATGAAATTGCCTGGTCCACATGCACACGTGAACGGCACGTGATAATGCTACGCATCCTCGCTTTGCAATCTCATAAGGTCAAGACCTAGCGATGAATCCACCCATTGTTCCAGAGCTGTCGGAGGTGTTTCATGCGTTTTCGCCGTCATTTTTTATGCGCGTTCGTTTTGCTTGGTTTGATTGTTTTTTCTAGAACGCTGCCGGTTCAAGCTGCCGGTCCCATAAGTCTTACAACGCTTGGTTCTGCATATACGCAGAATTTCGACACGCTCGCGATCACTGGTACAACAAATACGCTATTGCCTACCGGTTGGGAATTGACTGAAAGTGGCGGTGGTGCGCGTGATAATGAGCAGTATGCCGCCGATAATGGCGGTAGTAATACGGGTGACACATATAGCTATGGCGCGACGTCCAGCGGCGAACGCGCCTTTGGCGGTTTGCGAAGCAGCTCTCTAATTCCCATCATCGGCGCGAACTTTATCAATAATACCGGGAACGTTATCACATCGCTGAAAATTTCATACACGGGAGAAGATGGCGACTTGGTACTCTATCGCGCAATGACCAGCTTGATTTTCAATTTAGCAATGATGCGACGAGCTTGACAACCGGCACATGGACCGATGTAAATGATCTTGATTTTGTAACGCCCACCAATACTGGCGCAGTTGGCGCCAAAGATGGCAATGCGAGCGGATTTCGCACCGCGCTTGACTATACACTCGGCGGTTTGAGTATTGCAGATGGCGCGAGTTTTTGGATTCGTTGGACGGATGTGAACGCGAGTGGCGCTGATGATGGTTTGGCGGTAGATGATTTTTCGCTGACGCCTCATGGTCCCGTCGGCGGGACTGTTCTCAGCGTTGACGATGTCGCGCAGAACGAGGGCAACGCGGGAACAACGTCGTTTAACTTTACCGTCTCGCTCAGCGCGCCCGCGGGCGCGGGCGGCGTCACATTTGACATTGCTACGGCGGACGGTACCGCGACCCAACCCTCCGACTATACGTCAAAAACGCTCACCGGACAGACCATTGCGCAAGGGAATTCGACATACAATTTTACGGTGGATGTGAATGGCGATACAACGCCGGAAGGCGCCGAGACCTTTTTTGTCAATGTCACGAACGTGAGCGGCGCGACGCTTGGCGATGGCCAAGGCGTTGGGACGATTCTCAACGACGACCTCCTCAAAATCCATGACGTCCAAGGCAATGACGTAGCATCGCTCATGGTTGGCTCGAACGTAACGGTCGAAGGCGTTGTCGTCGCGAGTTTTCAGGGCTCAACTCAACTCAAGGGCTTTTTTCTCCAAGAAGAAGATACGGATGCGGACGCGGACCCCCTGACGGCGGAGGGCATCTTTGTCTATTGCAATACCTGTCCGACGGCAGTCGTCGAAGGACAGCGCGTCCAAGTCAGCGGCGCGGTTTCGGAATACTTTAACTTGACTGAAATCACCGCGAGCTCGGCGTCGGATGTGGTTGTGACCGAGGCGGGCAATAATCTCGCCCAAGTTACTGCCGCTGCGATTGACCTGCCGATTGTGGGCAGCGTGGATACGTACTATGAAGCGCGCGAAGGAATGTTGGTCAACTTTATTGATGCGCTCTCGGTCTCGGAATATTTCGAGCTCGAGCGGTACGGCCAAATCGTCTTGACCGAAGGCGGGCGCTCGTTCACCTTTACCGAAAAGAACGCGCCCGACGTATCGGGCTATGCCGCGCATCTCGATGCGCTGGCGCACCGCAAAATAATTCTCGACGACGATAATAATACGCAGAACGCTGCTCTATCCAGCCCGGACGGTTTTCAAGCGATCTATCATCCGCGCGCGAACGGCGGTTTCTCGGTTGGCGTTCAAGGCGTTGATTTCTTTCGCGGCGGCGATTTGGTCAACAATTTGACCGGGGTTTTGGATTACAGCGCGTCGGCGTGGCGCATCCGACCTACCAACGCGCATCCCGTCGCGTTCACCGTCAATAACGCGCGTCCGGCGGCGCCTGTCGTCAACGCCGCCATCAAAGCCGTTGGAATGAATTTGCTCAATTACTTTACCACGATTGATACGACAAGCGGCAATACGGGCCCCTGCGGCCCTTTTGGGACTCTGGATTGTCGCGGCGCGGACAGCGCCGCCGAACTAGCCCGTCAACGCGAGCGCGCCTCCATCGTAATTTGTTCGCTGAACGCCGATGTGTACGGTTTGGTCGAGCTCGAAAACACAACGCCATCGGATACGATTACTGATTTGCTCGGCGCGGTGAATGCGCGCTGCGGCGGTACGCAGCCGTACACGTTTGTCAATACCGGCGGCACGCTGGGCAGCGATGCGATTCGTGTGGCAATCATTTATCGCAGCGACGTTCTCTCGCCCGTTGGCTCGCCGCTTTTTGACCTTGACTCTATTCATAGCCGTCCGCCTACCGCGCAAACTTTTGAGGTGATAAAGTGGTCCAATCCCGCATACGGCGAACGCTTTACCGTGATTGCCAATCACTTGAAATCCAAAGGTTGCTCGAACGCGACGGGCGCGGATCTCGACCAAGGCGACGGGCAAGGATGTTACGCCGACCGCCGCGTGCGGCAGGCGACGCGTTTGCTCACATGGATTAACGGCACGGTCATTTCCGCCGCAGGGGGCGATACCGACGTTTTGCTGCTCGGCGATTTCAATTCGTACGGCAAAGAGACGCCCATCACGACGCTCACTAGCGGCGGTTATGTTGACGTCGAGAGCGCGTGGCTTACGGATTCTTATTCGTATCTCTTTAACGGCGAACTCGGACATCTCGATTACGCGTTTGCTAGCGCGTCGCTCAATGCTGTGGTGCAGGGGATTGAGGTGTGGCATATCAATGCCGATGAAGCGAGTACCTTGGATTATAATGACGAGATCAAGGATGTGGGCGAAGCGCCGTTTGAAGAAAAACCTGACGGTTCGGCGCTCGTTTCGCCGCGTGTGGTGTACGAAGCAAACTCACCGTATCGCGCCTCTGACCATGACCCGGTAATCATTGGTTTGTTCTCGCCTATTCCCAACGCCGCGACCATGGCATCGTTCCGCGCGGCGTATGTCCCGGCGCGCCAGCGAACCCTAGTCAAGTGGGAGACTGCGAACGAATTGGGCGTCACCGGTTTCAATGTGTGGCGCCAAGTGGGCAAGCGCGAATGGGTCAAGGTCAATGCGCAACCCATCGCGGCAAAATATGCGGGCGCGGTTTCGGGCGGCAAATATAGATTTGCGGACAAAAAGATTGTCGCGGGCAAGACCTATCGCTACAAGCTCGAAATCCTTTTTGCCGACCGACCCAGCGAGTGGTCGAACGTTCAACGCGTTGCGACGAAATAGAGTTTGGCTGCGCGGCGGATTCCGCTTTGACGTTAGCGTACGAGCGCGTCATGGGCGGCGTATTACGCGTCGCCCATGACGCGCAGCAGACAAAGCGAACGGCGGCGCGCGCGCCAAGAGAAAGGGCGCGGCTTTGGATGGCTAATGCCGAGCATTTGAGCGCCACTTTGTAAATTCAGTTGACAAACAAAGAAATTTGCATTATACTCGCGCGAGTTTTTTATCAGCTGAATGTGTACGCCATTTCTCGCGCGCAGGTTCACCGGCAGAGCGCCGGGTGAATGAGACGCGCTGCAAGGAGAACAACGGAAATTTACGCGTTTGCCCCGACCGACCCACATTATTACTCGATTTTGCAGAGGAGAAGAGAATGAACAAGTTTTTCGCAATCACGCTGCTCGTTGCCGCGCTTGCGCTCGCCGCGTGCGCGACGCCGCCGGCGGCTCAACCCACTTCAGCCCCGCCGACCGCTGCGCCCGCCGCGCAACCGACCTCCGCGCCCGCCGCGCAGCCGACGACGGCGCCTGCCGCCGAACCCGTCACGTTGACGATTGAATCGTGGCGCAACGACGATATCAAGATTTGGCAGGACCAAATTATTCCCGCGTTCGAAAAATCGCACCCCGGCATCAAAGTCCAATTTCAACCCAGCGCGCCGACCGAATACAATGCGGCGCTGAATACCAAATTGGAAGGCGGCACCGCCGGCGACCTCATCACCTGCCGCCCGTTTGACAATTCGCTCACGCTCTATCAAAAGGGCTATCTCGCCAAGTTGAACGACCTCAAAGGCATGTCCGACTTTTCGGATGTCGCCAAGAGCGCGTGGATCACCGACGACGGCAAAGATGCGTTTTGCGTGCCGATGGCGTCCGTCATTCACGGTTTCATTTACAATCAAGAAGCGTTCGACAAACTCGGCTTGAAAGTGCCGACGACCGAAGCCGAATTCTTTCAAGTTCTCGACGCGATTAAAAAGGACGGCACCTACACGCCGCTCGTGATGGGCACCGCCGACCAATGGGAAGCCGCGACAATGGGTTTCCAAAATATCGGCCCGAATTACTGGAAGGGCGAAGAGGGGCGCAACGCGCTCATCAAAGGCACGGCAAAATTCACCGACGCGCCGTATATTGAAACTTGGGCAGAACTCGCCAAGTGGAAAGATTATCTCCCCGCCGGTTTTGAAGCCATCAAGTACCCGGACGCGCAAAGCTATTTCGCATTGGGCAAGGGCGCAATCTATCCCGCCGGTTCGTGGGATATTACGACGTTCAACGACCAAGCGAAATTCAAATTTAACGCGTTCAAACCGCCGGTGCCCAATGCGGGCGACCAGTGCTACATCAGCGACCACACCGACATTGCGCTCGGCATGAACAGTAAATCCAAGAATCCCGAAGCGGCAAAAGCGTTCCTCGAATGGGTGGCGACGCCCGAATTTGCGGAAATCTATAGCAACGCGCTGCCCGGTTTCTTTACCCTGCAAAATGCCAAAGTGGACCTAAAAGATCCTGTCGCCAAAGAGTTTGTCTCGTGGCGCGACCAGTGCAAGTCCACTATCCGCAACTCGTACCAAATTCTTTCGCGCGGCGACCCGAATTTGGAAAATGAATTGTGGCGCTTGAGCGCCGGCGTTATCAACGGCACCATCACGCCGGAAGAAGCGGGCAAAGAGGCGCAAGCGGGTCTCGACAAGTGGTATAAACCGCAATAGACTCTGCGCCAAGCAAGCGAATGTCACGCGCCATAAAAGAATGATTCGTGTATAATACCTCTCGCCGATTAGCAGAATCGGCGAGAGGTTTGATTTTTCGCGGAGGTCAGCGCTGCTATGCAAACGCCAAACGTTCACAAATCGCGTTCCTTTCCCTGGCACATCCTCATCTTTCTCGCGCCGGCGGTGATTGTGTACACCGTGTTCATGATTATTCCGCTGATTGATTCTTTGCGGCTCTCGCTCTATGCGATTACGCCAGACCATCAAGAAGTTTTTAACGGCTTGAACAACTATGTCGTGCTTTTAACCGACCCGCGTTGGTCTGCCGCCTTTCAAAATGCGTTCTGGAACAATGTGAAATTTTTTATCATTCACATGGTCGTGCAAAATTCGATTGGCTTGCTATTGGCGTCGCTGCTCGTCGCGGGGGGCCGCGCGCGCAGCGTCTATCGCACGCTCATCTTTGCGCCGACGGTGTTGTCCGTTGTCATTATCGGTTTTATTTGGAATTTGATTTTGAGCCCGCTGTGGGGCGTCGGCGAGAGCATCCTCAAAGCGGTGGGTTTGGGCGCGCTGTTTGCGCCGTGGCTGGGTTTGGCGAGTTCCGCGCTGACGACGCTTTCGCTGATTTCGGTGTGGCAATTCATCGGTATCCCGATGTTGTTGTTTTACGTCGCGCTGCTGGGCATCCCCGAAGAACTGATGGAAGCCGCGCGCGTGGATGGCGCGGGCGGCTGGACGGCTTTTTGGCGCATCAAGTTTCCGCTCATCCTGCCGACCGTTGGCATTGTCGCCATCCTCACATTTGTCGGAAACTTTAATGCGTTCGATTTGATCTATACTGTCAAGGGCGCGCAAGCGGGTCCGCAATTTGCCACCGACATCATGGGCACCTTCTTTTATCGCACCTTTTTTGGCTCGCAATTACAACTCGGCAATCAGCCCATGGGCGCAACCGTCGCGGGGATGATGCTGTTTATTATTCTCGCGGGCGTCGCCGTGTATCTCTTTTTCTGGCAGCGTCGCATCGCCACGTACGATTTATGAGGAGTAGAGCCATGACAGCCACCAAACCTGTTTCGGAACGCTTGCCGCATACGCATTGGCTGGAACGCCTGGCGCCGCATTTTGTGCTGATTGCGTACTGTATCGTCGCGCTCTTTCCCATTGTGTTGATCGTCATGAATTCCTTCAAGAGCCGCGATGGAATTTTTAGCGCGCCGTTTCAACCGCCGACGGCGGAAACCTTTAGTCTGATTGGGTACGAAACGGTTTTAGGGCGCGCGAATTTCCCGAATTATTTCTTGAACAGTCTCATCGTTACCGGCGTCTCGCTGCTCTTGATTTTGTTTTTCGGTTCGATGGCGGCTTTTGCTCTCTCGCAATATCATTTTCGCGGCGATGTCATCGTGGGCCTCTTTCTCGCGTTGGGCATCATGGTGCCGATTCGGCTCGGCACCATCGGCATCTTGCGGATGATTGTTTCGCTCAATCTGGCAAACACGCTGGTCGCGTTGATTCTCGTGTATATCGCGCAAGGTTTGCCGCTGACCGTTTTTATTCTTACCCAGTTCTATCGCCAAATTCCCAGAGAATTGACCGATGCCGCGCACATGGACGGCGCGAGTGAATACCGCATCTATACTTTGCTCACGCCCCTCGTGCGTCCCGCCATCGGCGCCATCGGCATCTTTACCATGATTCCGATTTGGAACGATTTATGGTTTCCGCTCATTCTGGCGCCCAGCGACCAAACCGCGACGATTACGCTCGGCACGCAGCAGTTTCTCGGACAATTTGTCAGCGATTGGAACGCGGTGCTTGCCGCGCTGACGTTGGCGATGGTGCCCATTCTTTTGATGTACATTTTGTTCTCCCGCCAAATGGTAAAGAGCGTGACCGCCGGCGCGGTGAAATAGGAGCAGCGCAATGCGCGTAGGAATTGTCGGCGCGGGTTTTATGGGCGCAATGCACGCGGCGAGTTGGCAAGAGACGCCCGCCGCGTTAACGGGCATTTTCGCGGAAACGCCTAGCGAAGCCGCGCGCCTCGCGGAAAAATATAACGCGCGCGTGTTTGAAAATTACGCCGCGCTGTTGGACGCGGTGGATGTGGTGGACGTTTGCGCGCCGACGCATCTGCATCACGAATTTGTTTTGCAAGCTGCCGCCGCGCGCAAACACATCATTTGCGAAAAACCGCTCGCGCGCACGCTGGCGCAGGGGCGCGCGATGCTCCGCGCCTGTAATGACGCGGGCGTACAATTGCTCGTCGCGCACGTCGTCCGCTTTTTTCCCGAATATGCGCGCGCCCAACAAAATGTCGCGCAGGGCTATATCGGCAAACCCGCCGTAATTCGGCTCGCCCGCGAATCGCAGCGACCCCAAAAAGCGGTCGGCAATTGGTTTTTGGATTTTGAAAAATCGGGCGGCATGGCGCTCGATTTGATGATTCACGATTTCGATTACGCGCGCTGGATTGCGGGCGATGTCGAAACCGTTCTGGCAAAAAGTATTGTCGCCGAAAATCCTGACGCGCCGCTGGATTATGGCTTGGCGATTCTGACACACACGAACGGCGCGCTTTCGCACATTGTCGGCGCGTGGGCGTATCCGCCCCCCACCTTTCGCACGAGCATCGAAATCGCGGGCGACGCCGGATTAATCGAATGGAAATCCGCCGACACCGCGCCGCTCGAATTTTTTCTGCATCAACGCGCGGGCGCATTGCCCGAAGTGGGCTTGCCCTCCAGCCCGTTGCGCGAAAATCCGTACACGATACAATTAAAAGAATTTTACGACGCGCTCGCGCACGGCGCGCCGACGCGCGTCACCGCAGCGGACGGTCTCGCCGCGCTGGAAATCGCGCTCGCGGCGATTGAATCCGCGCAAACCGGCAAACCCATTTCGCTCGCGGCGATGCGCGCATAAAAAATAAACCCGCGTTCTACGCGCTTTCTATCGCGCCATCACACCATCACACTATCGCACTCTCTCATTCTCTTACCACCCATGAAAATCGGTATCCTCAGTTTCGCACATTTGCACGCCGAAGCGTATATTCAAAATGTCCGCGCCATGCCCGGCGTCGAATTGCTTGGTCTCGCGGACGACGACGCGGCGCGCGGTCAACATTTCGCGCAAACTTTTGGCGCGCGCTATTTCGATTCCTACGCCGCGCTGTTGTCCGAAAAACCTGACGCCGTGTTGGTGTGCAGCGAAAACAATAATCATCGCGCGCTTGTCGAAATGGCGGCGGACGCGCGCGTACACGTCTTGAGCGAAAAACCGCTTGCGACGAATCTCGCCGACGCGCGCGCAATGCTTGAAGCGTGCGAACGCGCCAACGTAAAATTGATGACCGCGTTTCCGATGCGTTTCAGCGCGCCCTTGTTGGAAATCAAAGCGCGTTTGGACGCCAACGAATTCGGACGCGTGTACGCCTTCAACGCGACGAATCAAGGCCAAGCGCCGTTACAACATCGCGCGTGGTTCGTGGACAAGGATCTCGCGGGCGGCGGCGCGGTGATGGATCACACCGTTCATCTCGCCGATGTATTGCGTTGGTATTTGCAGAGCCAAGTCGTCGAGGTGTACGCGCAAACGAATCGCATTTTGTACGCGCGCGAAATTTCCGATGCGCGCGTCGAAACGGGCGGCTTGCTCATGCTCACGTTTGCGAACGGCGTTTTTGCGACGATTGATTGCAGCTGGAACAAACCGCCGTACTATCCGACGTGGGGCGGTTTGACGTTTGAAATGGTATCGGAACGCGGCGTCGTTCTCGTGGACGCGTTCAAACAAAATCTCGTCACGTATCGCCATGCGTCGCAGCGCGCGGCATGGGACTATTGGGGTTCGGACGCGAATCAAGCAATGCTCGACGAATTCGTCGCCGCCATTCGTGAGGAGCGTCCCCCGCGTGTAACGGGCGAGGACGGCTTGCGCGCGTTGGAAATCGCGCTCGCCGCGTACGAATCGGCGGCGACCGACAAACCTGTGCGTCTGTAGCGCAGTTTGCAATGCAACGCAAACGCCGCGTCCATTTTGGACGCGGCGTTTTATTTTTCTACGCATCCTCGTACTAGAGCGCGAACGTTCGCCATGCTGATTTCGCGCAGCCATACGAATTGCACGCTTTGACGCGCCAAAAATATGTGTGACCGCGCGCGAGGCGCGGCGTGGTAAAAGAGGAGGCGGTCAAACCCACGATGTTCACGACGCGCGCGCCGCGCCGACTGTCTGCCCGCACTTGGACGCGATATTCGTTCGCGCAAGCTGACGTTTGCCAAGTCAAGACGACGCGGCGGCGGTTTGGCTGCGCGCCGTTGGCGGGCGCGTCGAGCGCGGGCGCGGATGGTTTTTGCAAACATTCATTTGGCGCGGTCGGCGTCGCGGTTGGCGTGAGCGTGGCGCCGGCGGTGATAGTTGGCGTGACGGTCGGCGGCGCGCTCGGGTACGCATACGCGCCGGGCGGGCCTAAACCGACGCGCGCGCCGCCATCGCGGTCTATGGGAACGGCATTGCTCAGGACGCCGACGGGAACGCTGGGCGGAGCGGGCGCGTCGCTCCAACTGAAATCGGGCAGCGCAAAAGTTGTGACGCCCAAGATATTGCTTCCGGTCGTCGGATGAAAATTGCCGCCCGCCGGATTGACCAATTGGGGCTCGACCGTATTGATGGCATTGTCCGCGCGCAATTGCGTTTCGTTGCAAGTGGGATTAGCGGGTTGACATCCTTCCGACGGGTCCTCGATGCCCAGCGGCATGTTCGAGTCGCCATTCCAAATCAAGTTCCCGCGAATTTGCAGATTTGTATCCGTGCGCGCGGGCGAAGGGATATTGGTTCCGGCGGAAGGCGTGCGCGGCCCATAGATTGCAAAATGCTGCCATTGACTCGCCGTGCCCGGCGGATTGTAGATGAGGTTGTTATAGATCAAGACGTTGCGGTCGGGAATCGGCTGCTCGGTTTGGCTCGCGTTGCCCCAGCCGCCCGCCGCGCGATTGGCATTGCAGCGCGCCGTATCGCCGTCGCAAGCATGGCTCCCGAATACGACTTCGATAACGTGCGAACGCGCGCCGACACGGTAACAGGTATTGTACGCCAAGAGCGCGTTGTATGCGCCGTTCACGCCAAAGCACGCGCCTTCGGTGTCGTGAACGAGATTGTTGACGAATTTTAGGTCGTACGCCTCGTAATGCAGCCAGGGATTTGTCATGAATTCCAAACCCGTGCCTTGGCCCAGCGTAAAGCCGCCGGTGCCGCAATCGTAAATTTCGTTGCCCTCGACGCGCAAATACGCCGAACCGCCTTTGGCATAGGCGCACCAATCGTCCGCATTGTGAATTCGATTGCGCGTAATGGCGCCGTACTGGACCGCGACAAAATCAATAGCATTGTCCCACGCGCCCGCGATGTCGCTATCTTCGATGTAAATGTGCTGCGACTGATTGACTTTGACCGTCTCTTGCGCTTGGCGCGCGCCGCCGTCCAACGCGCTGTTGCGGATGAGGATGTGATTGCACAATTCGCAATGAAACGCGTCGCCGGCGTTGACGATGGTCACGTCCAAAAGATAAAAATACCGCGTGTCGTACATATTGATATTGCCGTGCAAACGCGCCGAGCGCGGCGCATCGGCGGCTTGCAAGAGAATGGGAAAGTTGAACGCGCCATAACGCTCTTCCCAGTACGCGGGAAAATTTGATGCCGCGTAATCGCCTGCGACGAGCAGGATGCGGTAACCGGTGGTGTTGAGCGTCGTCCCGCGCGGGATGCGATTCCACGCCGCGTTGATGGTGCGTAACGCTTGCGCGCGCGTCGCGCCGCTGTTGTTGTCGTTGCCGCTGACGGGATTGACCCAGAGGTCGCTCAATACGGGCGTTCCAATATCGTAACTCGCGCTCGCGGCGACGGGCGCGGGCGCGTTGGGCTGATTTGACGCGGCGGCGTGAAACCAGCCGAGCATGAGCAGAGGGACGAGCAAAATTAATAAATAGGATTTGTGGAAATGAGTAGACATATATTTGTGGGTTGTGGTTGAAAAGGATTTTGTTCCAGCGCGTGCGCTCGAACAAAAACATTATATAAAAATCACGCGCGCCGCGTTATAGCGCTTTGGTACATTGACCCAAGTATTTTGTAGCAAGCATAGCTATCGAGTCGCGCGACGCGGCGAAAACACGTGGGGTCTTATGGACAATGCGCCATC
>Ga0232067_100283_pt1 | contig 11012 bp, 1 predicted proteins | sample LAC_MetaT_11_FD_183954 | JGI IMG/M metagenome (GOLD analysis project Ga0232067, IMG submission 183954) | Metatranscriptome of anaerobic ammonium oxidizing microbial communities from anammox membrane bioreactor (MBR) in UC Berkley... | ecosystem: Engineered > Bioreactor > Anaerobic > Unclassified ...
CAGACATACAGCCGCACCATCAATCTCGTCCATCGTCATCATCAGCGGAGACCACGAACCCCACAGACTCCCAACCAAAAACGGGTCCTCCCTCTCTTTTCTCTCTCCCGCCCTTCTCTCTCTCTCTCCACCATACTCGGTCATTTGCTTCCAACGTTTGATTGCGTGGGAGAGAAATCAGGGCGAAGCGGGATAAAAACAAAAGGATCAACAACCGCATACACACTCTCTCCTTCCCTCCCCCCCATTCCGATTTGTTGTAAATACGACCACCACCCCTAATCGATCATGATTCAACCGTTTCGAGATCCTTCTTCATCATCATCATCATCACAACATCAACGACGCCTCTCATCGTCATCAACCAGTCCTCGAACCATTCCACAAACTGATCCGACGCCTCTTGATAATACGGCATTGCTATCGCCGTCTCGTCTGGTTCACTCTTCTTCTACTGGACCCGCCAACAACAACAACAACAACAACAATACCCCACCGCATCAATCGAGCTTTTCATCATCATCTACTTCGCCACCACCACCACCACCACCACTGTCATCGTCACCAGCGGCGGCGGCAGCGGCGATGACGACATTATCGTCTCATCTTTCGACGGGTGGTGGCCATCATCAACACGGGTTAGGATTCACCTACAGCGGTAGACACAAAGCCATGCCCGAGACCATCGATTTCCAGTTTGTCCTTTTGGTTCCATCGACTGTGTTGACAGAACTGGTGGCTCCTACATTAGAGAACAGAATGGATGATGATGGTGATGACGATGGGCGAATGACTTTTACTCCTGCTGCTTCTTCTGCGGCTTCTCCTCTGGTTTCCGATGATTTCGGTCTAGTCCATGAAGAGGATGGTGATCTGCTGACGGACTCTTTCTCGTCTGCTGTTATCGCTACGCCTTCGCTTGAAGATTCGTTGACTGCCAGTAGTTCCATCGGTGCTACTGACATTCTCTGTCCTGATCATGCTGGCGATCACAGCAAGAACGACAATGATGGTGATGATGCCAGAATGCATAGCAAGAAGAAAAAGAAAAAGGCAACCGTCTCGTCTCGGTTAATGCAAGTTCGTGTGGTCGGCGCTTTTGTCAAGGACGAAAGGGAACATACATTCGATATCCAGCTGACCAGATCTCGTGTTGTCGCTGGATCGGATGGGACCCACCCTCGCAACAACAACGACGACGACGACGATGATGATGATGATGATGAGGAGGAGTCTATCTTGTGGACAGGGACGTTGAAGGCGCTGCCTCGGTTCGTGGACTTTACATACAAGTATGTGCTGTCGTTCTCGGCCAGAGACAAGCACCCACTGGAGGCGCCGCCATCGGCAGCGTTGTCTCGGCCGTCAACGTCGCCAGTCCCGATGATCGACATCGAAGAGGCAGACGAACGCACCAGCGATAGCGAGCGCCTCGCCCAATACGACCTCTTCATTCACAGACCCCGTTCACAACGACAATCGAGAGATGCTGGGACACCCTCGTCTCCATCACCAGGCTCCCAACATTCTCACTGGACGCCTTGCCACACGTTTCTACGGTGGCTTTTCCTTCACAAACTCATGACCAGCGAGGATGGCGTCGAGTGCGTTGATACAGCTAGCAGTGCCAGGAGAGCACAGCACTACCGGAAGGTCTCGCATTTCCTGGAAGAATACCGCGCCTTCCACAACTGTGCGCTCCGATGGAGACGCAGCTTTGAGCAGTTCGACATTGAAGCCGACAGCCTCGAGGATATTGTGGAGTCCCTATTGAACGAGTTTGTCGCTCACATAAGGTCGTTTTCACATGCCTTGGCCCTCTGTTGCATCATCGGATCTCTCGCCATCATGAACCCGGATCGTGTGCCTTCCCTTGTTGGCCAGTCAGACAACAGATCCGGCTACACCTCCCAATCCAACTCGAAACTCCTCAGAGCGATGACCTCTGTCGAGGCATATCAGCATGCCATCGAGAAAGAAATTTGCACGGCCGAACACGAACAATGGCTCCAGGCAGGGCTGGCTGTGACCTATCAGCGAGCTTCGAAAAGCGATCGCTATGTGTGGCTGGGGTGTCTTCCCTTCGTTCGTCAGGCAACCTTCAACGGACCACATCCACCAACCATCAGTGATGCACCTCAAATTGCGTTGCCTCCCCTCTCTGCCAACTCAACTGCGTCTCAACAACTCCGAGAAAAAGGGTTGGACGCCGCCGCTGAATTTGCATCGACGATTGCTGCCTTCGAAGAAGCAGCTTCGTATCTGCGGAAAAATGGCCTTTCGCATCGCTTCAACTACAACTGGGCTTACGCCCAAATTCTTGAGGGCATCATACGGTTTGCGCCAACATTCGACGTTCTGGCAGAGTTCCTCGTTGCGCACGATTTCGAGACTCCGGCGACGCTTGGGCGGTGTGTGCGCACCTTCCGAGACAAGATCAATCAGCTCGATCAACTTGAATCCGTGTCTGTCGAGCATTCCAACTATGTGGCAAACGGCCTCAACCGACTGCTCCAGAACAGGCCGGAGATTAAGGCCGATGAATTGCTGCCCAACATCCTTCGACTCCCCCTCATCCTCTCTGCAGACATCTCCATCGTTCTCTCCATTGTCCGCACATGTGGACTGCGCTTCACGCACAAGCCCTCTGTCCAACATGTCGAGGCAGTACGACGATGGGTCAAGAGTTGTGTCCGGCGCTCACTGACTTTCGACCAGTTGATCTCGCTCTTCAACGGTGTCCTTTCGCTCGAATTTTTGGCCGATTATCAGTGTCTGATTCTCGACGAGATGCAGGGCGCCTCGTTTTTCGTGACCATGAAAGACATGGATTTGCTCCGTCATATTGCTGGTCATGGTGTCGCGGAGCTGTGCCCTGTTCTCAGCAAATTCCTGACCCAGAAAGGATGTGCAATCATTAGTGACATTGCGAGATGCCGGCCCCAGAGCACACTGCCCCAAGTTTTTAACATCATCGTTGAGAACACCCGCGACCAGCAAGACCCGGACGAATTCAAGCCAAAGCTACTCTTTGCGTTGCTGCGTTCCTCCGGCGCAGAGCCCACCATGCATTCGCTGCTGACAAACCCGGTTTGGTACCATTTTATTCGGTTCTATCTTATCGAGCAACACCAACCAGCCCCTGCGCTTGGCAGCGACGTCAAATTCGAGCCACTCCAGCACAATGATATACCAGAGGCAACTACCCTGCACCAGCTGAACGCCCTGATTTTGAGAGGCGTACGCGTTTTTGCACACGAGGCCTCTCTCCTCTGGGACTACAAGAGCACAATCGGCACGATCAAGCTGGCCCTGACAAACAGAGAGAACCTGATGTTACTGCTCAACCTGTATGGCGACCAGGGCATCGATTCATCATACTTTGATTCCCTGGAGAAGGACATTTCTGCGTGGGAGAACACCTTGGACCATCTCCACACGTCTCTCACCGTCTTCTGTAGCGACCCAACCTTTTTCGATACAGAAGCGTACATCTCTGATCTGGCCCACTTCCGAGAGGACAAGCCCAACCATGTGTTCGCCGAAGTGAAGAACAAATTTGCACGTTATCCGCTGCAAGACATTTCGTGGCTTTACGAATTGAGAACGAGCGAGCTCTTTTTGAAGTGCTGGGAAAGCGTGTGTGCTTCAAAGCAACACGAGCTCTCGGCTGCCGCAGGATCGCCAGCAAAATTCGACGTCCAGAAGACGATAGAGGTTCTGTTGCCCGCGATCAAAGACAAGTGGAAACAGTGGTTTGCCTTGTTTGATTCGAAACGAATCAAGTTCCCTCAACTCGAAGACATGTTCGCACACATTCTCGATACGAGGATTCAGGCTGAAGTCACGATGCTTTGGAACAGTAGTGTCCGTTTCCGTCGCCCCGTTCAACAACAGCACACCGATGTTTACCACCGATGGATACAGGAGAGGACAGAGCTGCTCCTCACATTTCGGCGCTGGCTAGCGCTGCGACACCATATCCCGTCCCTGCTCCAATTCATCATCACTATTTCCAGCTCTTTTCGCGGGTGTGTTGAAACGGAGGAGAACTATTTGCAAATCACTTCCATGCAGACGTACTTGTCGAAAAACTGGCAGGCACAATCCCTTGACCGTGCCGCCGAGTTCCGAAGGCCCGTTCAATTCCTCGAGGATATCCCCACAGCTCACCTCGTGTTGATCTCTGAGCTGAGTGCGAGCCCCGAATTGCTGGAGTGGCTCATGAAACACAAGTCTACAGAGGAATTCAATAGTTTGCTGGGTGTCTGTAAAACCAACACCGACAATGCGATTGTGCTCGAGAGCCTTGCCTGTCTATCGACGATCCGCACGCTTTTGTCGGGTCTCCTCTACCGCAAGGAAGACACGCTCTACTCGAATCTGTACGAGTTTAAAACAGAGTTGTGTCGAATTGAAGTGGCAGCAACAGACGCAACGCAGAAAATCGTTGAGCTGCGCGACAACTTCTCGCTCCTGCTGAGCGTGTTTGAAGAGAAAACCAGGAGCCCTGGCGTGCAGGCAGCACACGACTTGCAGGAGATTTTCAGCCAAGGTTACTACATTTTACGCGCTCGATTTGAGGCCGAAAACATCATCGCATGCGCAATCAAGATCAAGGGCCGCGTTGTCAAGAGCCACAATCTCCAGTCTCTCATCGACCTGCGCAACAAACTGCTCCTCGCAACAATACCGAACGACGAAGATCTGCGGGATCAGGTGCACGATTTCGCTCTCCAACTCGATCTGCTGCTGCGAATCCGCGAAACGATCCAGCAGTTGGTGCGAGACGGTCATTTCGACTTTTGCAACGGAGACTTTGACGCCGAATTCGAATGCAATCAGAGCAACGCGCGCTTGCAACAGCAGCTGAAAGAGCTCTGTGGGATCAAACAGGACTGGGATGCTGTTGTGACGAACGCACGCTCAGAGTTCTATTTCCTCAATATGTACACGATGCGCCAGATTCTCCAGATAGTGCGTGCATTAGACGAGATCCGCGGAGCTGTTTACCTTGAAACGAGCAAACACCCGACAGCTCCGCACGAGCCACGGGTGCTGCTCAACACTGGCGACATTCTCGACCAGACTTTCTTGCACTTGCTCGATATGCTGCGTTTGGCGCACAGAGACCTTCAGAGGCCTGAGCTCTTGTTATTCATCCACAACTCGTGGTCGCATGAGACGGGGCTCTCTCCTGCACAACAGGTGTCGAAGCTCGGCCATTTTCTCACGTCTCTCCTCTTTGACAAGAGCCCGTTGTATCGTGACATCCCCTGGGTGATGCCCGAGTTGCGGAATGCCGTTTTCTCGGAAAAGCTGTCGCGAGAGCGATTTTGCATCACTACTACCACCACCACTACAGATCAAAACACGCAAATCGGTGTGCGCAAATCGCCAACTGCGGGCGGATGCAACGGAGACGCAGTGCTCGATGTCGTACTGTCCATTTATGCCTACCTGAACCGCCTCCCAGAGGCGAACGAGCTCCTCATCTGCGACCAACACACTGATTTCGAATCGATCTCGTTGTTGCTGCGGCGGTGGTTTAACGCTTCTGCCCATGGCCGCGAGCGTGCCACATTCTGCATCGCCGGCATCGAACGGCTCTCCTACGACCTGCAGTCCCGGCTCATCAGCACACAGCGTCAGCTCCTCGAACAGCTCGATCAGCAACGCAGCTCATCGCCGCACAAGGACAACGCAGCGCTTCCGTGCGGTATTCTCGTGTTTGTCGATGGGTCTGCGAGCAACACAAAACGCAGACACCAACCGATGTGCCACGTCTCCATTGCGCTTGCACACCACGTTGTTCAGTTCCATCGTCTCGATTCCCAGAGCATCCGGCGGATCTACAAGCATATATGTGAGGACTATGGATCCGAGGTGTTGGCGGTGACCTCAACAAACTCTGGCGCGGGCAAGACGCATGCTATTCTCCGGAGGATTCACAAGAAACGCATGATCTACCATCGCGTGCCCCTCAACGAGAGCTCCAACACCGGGGCGTTCATTGCCACATTGCAGGAGGAAGACATTGCATTTCTTGCCAATCGGCGGGGCGCGGACGAGACGGCGTACCTCCAGGATCGCACGACCCCTGTTGGGTTTCATCTGGATTTGTCCCATGTTGTTGCGTCGTGTGTGAACACGCTCCTTTTCGAGCTCCTTGTCACGAACGTTCTCATCGACAAAGCCAGTGGACGTGTGTTTCATCGCAACTCGGTGGACGGCTTCTACTTTGAGCCAGCTCATTGTCCGTTGACAGTGCTCCGTCGCAAGCTCACCGCCTCTGCGTACAGCAGCCAGTGCGTCAGCAACGTTGGTCTCTCAGTGCTTGCGATGCTGCCTCAGCGGCGCGTCTCCGTGGATGAGAATAGCATCGATCTGTGCAAGGCGGTGCTCGTTCCGACTGTGGCAGGCTACGACCAGCCACATGCACCTGTCATCAAAATTCAGGACAACGAGGAGATGCAGTACGTGTGCAAGTTTCTCCATGCTTTTGATGAAGGCCACTTTTTGCGAGTGCGATCCACCGACCGCAACTTTGACCCCGCAAACATGCCAAACCTGGACAACCGCACGTGCTTTGCGCTCCTCCGCAAGTACGCAGGGCAACAGGACCGGCCCTCATTTGCGCTCTTTAACAACTTTGTTCGGTTCATGTATCACCAGTTCAAGCTGTGCACCCAATATCCACTGTTGCAGAACGTTGTTATGGTTGAGCCCCTGCAGACGTTCAAGCACGTGTTCGTCGACCTTCTGATTCGGACCTGCATGGATTTCTCGACGCGTTCCGTTGAGCGTCTCAACGATGACGATGACGACGAATGGACAGACTCGTCCGGCTCATGTAGCCCGACTGGCTGCCCAACATCTCCTTTCCGCGCATCGACCTCTCCTCATGCGGCCCCGATCTCGCCGAAACGACTTCAGGAACAGAACGTCGAAGGGTACACTCAGCGGTTTACAACCATGCGCAAATGGGAGAGCAGCGCGCATCCTGTTGTAGTGTTCTACCACGAGCGATCACCGGACGGCATGTCTCAACAAGTCTCGGGACTTGACTTTTTGAGCACAGACGTTGACACATTCAAGAATTGGATGGACCCGATTTTGCGGTATGCTCTCACGCTGAACGGGGTGCGCCTCGATCGCGATCTTCGTCATATCTCGCAAAACGAGGCGTATAGCATCCTCGCGTCTGTCGCTGGTGTGTCGTGGTTCGATCCCAATCAAGAATCGATTAAGCTGTACAACCTCTTCAGCAGCTACGTCCTCACCCCTGATAACATTATGAAGCTAATCTCGATTCAGTTGAGGCTGCGCTACAACCTACCGATAGTGCTGATGGGCGAGACCGGATGCGGGAAAACGGAACTGTTCAGATTTGTGTGCACATTGATGGAAACTGACTTGCACCGCCTGAATGTGCACCGCGGCCTTACCGAGTCTGACATTATCACGTGGATGACGCCTTATATCGAGGAAGCAAAATTGCGCCCCCATGAGGCCGTTGTGCTGTTTTTCGACGAACTGAACACATGCAACTGTATGGGCCTCTTCAAGGGGATCATCTGTGACCATATGCTGGGTAATCAGCCGCTGCCTGAGAACCTCAAGATCTTGGCCGCATGCAATCCGTACCGACTGCGCCGCCCTCACAACAACATGCTCGCTTCGGGCGGAAAGCGAGATGTTGGGCTTGTGTATTCGGACCCCTCTGCTCGCATCGCTGTTGAGCGCAATTACTTTTCCAGATTGGTCTACAAAGTCTATCCTCTGCCAGAATCTCTTATCGAGTACATCTACGACTTTGGGGCTCTCTCTCCTGAGGCTGAAAGGGCGTACGTGCTGGCAATGCTGCAGATGGAGCTTCCGTTTTCGAGTCGGATACAATCTGACCAGCCCACCCTCGCGCCTCGAGTGTCGCGCTTATTTGTGGGACTCTGTGAGCTCATCTTGGCTGCTCAGAGTTATATCCGTGATGCATTTCGAGAGCAAAGCGCCGTGAGCCTCCGCGATGTGAAGCGCTGCATCGGCCTCTATCGATGGTTCTGGCAGAATCTGTGCGCACGCAACCGTGTCAACCCATCGGTTAGCGAGCTCGAGCAGGACAAACACATCAAAATTGCTCGGCGCTGCGCGGTGCTGGCCATCGCACATTGCTACTATTGCCGGCTCAGCGTTGAACGGCCGGATTTCCTCGACATGATCGAAGCGAAAACCAAAACAAGCTACTCGCTTGTGCTCCAGTCCCTGTCTGCCGTCGAGTTTGAAGACATTTTGTTGGACGAGCAGCAGTACTATGCGCGGCAGATGAATGTTGGCCCGAACATTGCGATGAACGACGCACTGCGTGAGAACATTTTCATGGTTCTCGTGTCCATTCTGAACCGCATCCCCATTTTCGTGGTCGGGAAATCCGGCTCCTCCAAGAGCCTCGCCATCGAAATCATCTCCTCGAGCCTGCATGGCCCCACGAGCTCCAACCAGTTCCTTTGCTCACTTCCGGCGATCCAGGTGTTTTCATATCAGTGTTCGCCGCTTTCAGACCCGCATGGGATCCAACAGACCTTCCAAGCGGCGCGCCGATATCAGAAAAATACAGGTGCAGGAACGATTGTGGTCGTTCTCCTCAACGAGGTTGGCTTGGCCGAGCAGAGCCCGCATCTCCCACTCAAGATCCTCCATAAAGAGCTTGAAGATCCCATCGACGTCGCCTTTGTGGGCCTCTCAAACTGGACGCTCGACCCCTCCATCATTAACAGAGGAATCTTTCTGGCACGGCCTTGCCCGACCGTCGAGGATCTTCGGTTGACAACAACCAAGCTTGTCCAATTCAAACATCTGGAAGGCACGGTGTCGTCTCTTGCAAAGGCATATCTGGAGGTCTACACCAACCAGCCCATCAAGGACTTTTTCGGGCTGCGCGACTTCTACTCGCTCATCAAGTATGTCAACCGGAACCTCCGTGACGGGTTGACCGCGCAAATGTTGCAACACGCGATCGCACGCAATTTCGGTGGACGGCCTAACGATCTTCCACAAATCACGGCAGCGTTCTTCAATTGTGTGGGCCTATCGATGAGCGAAGTTGCTCCGGTGGAGGCTGGATATGACGTGTTGTCATGCATTCGTGCTAACCTGGCAGATCAGAACAGCCGCTTTCTCATGATACTCACCAAGTTTGTGGCAGCGTTGGATATTCTCTTCGATCAGAAGATCCTCGAGCATGACACAACTGACATCATCTTTGGGAGCGACTTTGCAAAAGACCAATCCGATCTGGGCATCTGTCTCAACATTCAACGAATCAAACACTCGATGGCGGAAGGGCGGACCCTTGTGCTGGTGAACTGCAATGTGCTGTACGAGAGCCTCTACGATTTGTTCAACCAGGTGTACATCGAGTACCAGGACAAGAGATTCGTTTCACTCGGGCTCGGCACTCACAACCGGCAATGTGTTGTGCACCAGCGATTCAAAGTCATTGTCATTGTTGATCAAGATGACGCGTACAGGAAACTGGCACCGCCGTTGTTGAACCGATTCGAGAAGCAGGTCCTCCTCAGGACAGACGTTTTGAACCATGCTCAACGGCAGCTTGTCGAAAAGCTCTCATTGTGGGTACAAGACTTTGATCCATCCGGCACTCAGCTCAATCAGACGTTCATCGGGTATCACACGCGCGGGTATCTGGACTCCTTGGTGCTGTCGTTCCTGTCGTCACAGGAGTGCCACGGCGATGATATGGAGACTGTGTTTGAGGGTGCTGTCTCAAAACTGCTCTGGGTTGCCAGTGCCGATGGGGTTGCTCGTTCAAGATCGAAGCACGGTGACACCTACCTCCGACGCTATTTTAACGACCAGTGTCACCATAGCCTTTCCTCATTCCTCGCACACACAAGGGCAAACAAACGGAGCCTCAACGAAAATGCGGGTCTCCAGCTTATGGTGCTTACGTTTTCACCGTCCACAATCGATGTTGCTGCGCCTCGACTCCATTTGCACAGTCTTTTCCCGGATATTCGCGTGCTTCGATTGCATGAGATTCAGTCCGCGACAGAGTTTTCGGAATTTGTAACATCCTATTTTGACTCAGCGCCAGATGACGCCCTGCTTGTTGTCCAGTGCGACCGAAAATTGATATCTCAGCAACGTGTGCAGCATTCCCAGTTTGTCGTCGAAGGCATTCGCGGATCGTTTTATCGACGCCGTGTCATGAGCCGCAACATCGTTTACATCGTCCACGTGAACCCCCGCCGCTCCGACTCTGAGCACACCTTTGATTTTGACACGCGTTGGCAGTACGTCTTCATTGACCAGCTCCATAACCCGGAAGAAGGCGTGATCCCCGACACAAAGGACCTTGTCACAAGGAGCATCGCTGAACTGCTTCAACCAGCCAACCGTCTTGTCGATCTGCGAACGCTCATTTCCAACAATTTTCACCAACCGCTTTCGCTGCTTGAATATCCGGAGCAGAAACAAACGCCATTCTCTGTGACGAATAGGATCCGAATGGTGTCGAAATTGCTCGCGGACGATGCGTTTTGGAAAGAACTCGAGACTGCCATTGTATCGAATGTCCATGTTCAATCCGGGGATAATAACTGGGGCACAAGACTCGCGTACAATTTCGGGGGCGGCGCATTTCATGCTGCCCTTACTGTTGAGCTGAGCAATGTAGCAACCAAGGCCTTCACACGCATCCTATCCGAGCTGGACCGGAATTCGAATCTCGCAATTTACGCGAACTCCTCCTCGCCGTCTGTTCGCAAAAAGTGGTTGGAATTGTGGCAAGAAACAAGTCCATCCGGACAAATTCAGGAGTGGGATTTTTCGACTGTGCAGAGGCGACAAAGCGTCACTCAGCAAGCGTTGACGAAAACGCTAAATGGCGCCATCAAACGACATGTTCAGGTGCCGACCGATGGCGCGTACGTGCCGTTTGTGGCGCGTTTCCCATTCAGCTTCCGGGTGTGTCGAGCGATCCACCAACTCCGACA
>Ga0232067_100287_pt1 | contig 10950 bp, 10 predicted proteins | sample LAC_MetaT_11_FD_183954 | JGI IMG/M metagenome (GOLD analysis project Ga0232067, IMG submission 183954) | Metatranscriptome of anaerobic ammonium oxidizing microbial communities from anammox membrane bioreactor (MBR) in UC Berkley... | ecosystem: Engineered > Bioreactor > Anaerobic > Unclassified ...
CCTCTTTGCATTTCTGGGCTGTGGGCCCACCCCCTGACACGGCGGCAACTCCTCTCCCCCCGCCTCCCGTTGCGCCCATCCAACCTTGTTGGGGCGTGCCCTTGCCCATTTCATTCCTCCTGATCCTCTTGATCTCGTGTCCACGACGATAGCATTAGCTGTCGGCGGTTGCGCTACCGTCGTTTATTTCTTGTCTTCATGAAACTTGCCGCTCGAATTTTCCTGCGTCTGCGTCAAATTCGGCGTGGCGGGACGGCCGCGCAGCTCTTGCAGTTTCGCCCCGGTTTGTACACGGGCGAGTTGACTGGACCAGCATAACGCCTCTACCAGGCTATTGATCAATTCCGCCAGGCCAATCGCGGCAAAAATCATCAAGAACAATCGTGTCGTGCCTGGCAGCAGGTATAACCCATAGACCAACAGCGCGGCGATCCAGGTGCCGGCGCAAATGGGGCAGGAAATGAGCTGCCCCAGGGCGCGTTGCACTCCAAACCCGCGCGCTTCAACATTGTCCCCCGCGCCGCTCTCATCCGGCACTGTATGGGCGACCGGGCTGCGCAGCGGCTCTGTAATCAAATCATAAGCCATCAGCCGCCCCAGGCGAAAGGCTGCGAATCCCAACAAGAGCAGATCCAGAGCATTTGGCTGGAACTCGCCAGCGGCGATTTTCTGCCCCATCCACACCACTGCGCCGAACCCGCCCAGGAAGATGGCTATCAGCGCCAGCTTTGTCAGATATTCTTGCTGTTTGAGAACGCGATGGCGGGAATTCACGCGAATAATCCCTTCTGAACGACGCGTGGCAACGCCCCAGTAAACCATGGTTGCCTGAATGCGCCATTACTATCTATGAGACAGTCTTCATTGTTCTTGATAAGCATGTAAGAGCGAGGTCGCATATCATTGCGCCTGCGGCGTTACGCGCCCGCGCATCGCAACAACAATTTGCCAGGGCCGCAGCAGATAGCCCAGCGGATAGGTCACAATATGCACCAAGCGAGAAAATGGGAAGATCAACAGCAGCAAAAAGAAATTAAACACATGCAACTGGATCACCCAGGGCAACGGCGCCACAAATTCTGGGCGAGGTTGGAGCGTGATCAAAGACCACAAATAAGGTGTAAATACCGCTGTGAACCAATAGGAACCAAAGCGGTAGGCGGTGGCTGTCCAGACGCCGGTGATTACCGAGACCAGCAGCAGGATCAGCACCAGCCAGTCCATGCGCGTGGTGACCGGCCACAGGCGGCGGGTGGTGAAACGGCGATAAATCAGAATCACCAACCCTGCCAACGCCCAGATCCCCAGCGCCAGTCCAGTCAACTCCAATAGATATAACCGAACCGGCGCCGCGTTCCACAGCATCAGCCCTCTCGGCAGCAGCAAAGCCAGCAAATGCCCCAGCAGGATGATCAGGATGCCATAATGCAGTGAGATTGAACCCCAATACAGTTTGCGCCGCTCCAGAAGCTGCGAAGACAGGCTGGAAATCGTGAATGGCCGATAAATCGAGCGATAAACGCTGCCAATCACACATACCGAAAGAGCGATATAGGGAAAAATAACGAACAACAGGCTATTCCAGTTCATAATGCCTCCTCCGTGCGCGGTCAGGGCGGCTGGTAAATCGCCAGCCGCCCCATCTGGCTCAGTTTTGCATCTCTTTTTCCAGCGCTTCCGCCAGCGCCAGGTATTTTTCGTGCACGCCTTCGCCCGTCTCTTCATGCTCGACATGCTCAAAGCCTTCGAAGATGCTGTCGTGTTCCGCCTGCGGCACAACCCGGTCGGCCATGGGGAACAGGATGTTGTCTTCTTTGAAGATGTGCTGGCGCAGCACGGCGGCATAACCGCGAGCATTTTCGATAACCGCTTTGACGGCGGTAGAATCGCCGTTTTGCAGGCGCAGCGCGGCCTCTCGCAAGGCGCGAGTGTAGCTGCGCCCCATCTCGTGTTCGGCGAGCATCACGCCGATAGGTCCGCCCTCGGTCGGCACACCCTGGGCATTCATGGCTTTGAAAAGCACACCTTCTTCCTTCATGTGATGACAGCCATCAGCAAAGCCTTTAACGAAATCTGTTGCTTCGATAAAGAAACCAGGGCGTACGTTCTGCCCTTGCTCGAGCTTCGCCGCGCCAGCCTCCAGCGTGTTTAAGACGCGCTCGATGACGCGGTGCTCTTCCATCAAAATTTGTGTCGCTTTCACAGTCTTTCTCCTTCAAATGTTTTCCGGCGCCATCGCTATCAGCGACAGCGCAGCTTCAAATAACAAGTTATATGGGTTGCCTGCATCTGCCTTGCGCAACGCGGCTGCGGCGCGTTTCAAGGCGGGCTCAAATATGGCCAGCAATTCCGGCAACGGCTCTGCCGCCGCATCCAAATACCGCAGCACGGGGATGATATGGTCGGGCAGCTCGCCTTCCGTTTCCACACCCAGACGCGCCAGTTCGTGATTGAGGCGCGACATGAACTCGCCGCGCTGATAACTCTCGCCCCAGGTCTGGAAGCCCAGGTATGGGGCGGAAGAAGGGTTCATATCCAACGCAGAGGTGTAAAGTTCTTCCCACTCGCCCAATGAGTGCGACTGCACGAGAATGATAAATTTATCCAAAAGGCGACGGGCGCTGCTGTTTTGCATCTGTTCAACCAGTTGACGCAATCTTTCCAGACTGCCTGCGGTTGGGTAGCGAAAAGCCTCTGCAAGAATAGAATAATCGCTCATTTTCACTCTTTCACTCCCCTCGTCTGGGCGCTTGCAGGTAGCCCAGTCCGGCTTCGCCCTTATGCGCCAGCGGATCTTTCCAGGTCTCCAGCGCCATCTCGCGATGATAAGGCGGCAAAACAAAACGCTCCTCCAACGTCGGCTGGGTGGTCAATTGATAGATCGCTTCGGCTTCCTGTGGGGTCGTCCCGGCGTCGGCCAGCAGCCTGACCAGTTTCTCATCTACCTCGCCGTCTACACTCTTACGGCGCATGTAAACGCGCACCGCCAGCATCTTAACCAGCGTTTGGCGGATGATTTCCTGGTTGCCCGCCGTGAACAGGTTCGCCAGGTATTGCATCGGTAAACGGGCGGCGGACAGGCGGTGGAAGATTTCAAAGTCGTGGTTGGCGTCGCTGAGATCCAGGCGGAACAGGCCATCTTCGATGACGCTGACCACAGGCGAAAGCGGGGGGATATAGAACATCATTGCCAGGGTGCGGTATTCCGGATGCAGCGGCAAAGCCAGCTTCCAGACCTTGACAAACTGATAAACCGGCGAAAGCTGCGCGGCGCGTATCCAATCCTCGCCCAGGCCGCTGGCTTTTGCAGCGCTGATTACTTCAGGGTCGAACGGGTCTAAGATAGCATCGCGCTGCGCTTCAACCAGTTGCTCATCGGGGACCATAGCCGCCTCCGGCAGACGGTCGGCGTCATAGAGCAACACGCCCATATAGCGGATGCGGCCAACGCAGGAATGAGCACAGGCTGGCGCCTGACCGGTTTCCAGGCGCGGGAAACACAAGATGCATTTCTCCGACTTGCCGGTTGACCAGTTGTAATACACTTTTTTGTACGGGCAGGCTGCCACACACATACGCCAGGCGCGGCACTTGTTCTCGTTGACCAGCACCACGCCGTCTTCCTGGCGTTTGTAGATCGCACCGGAGGGGCAAGCGGCTACGCAGGCAGGGTTCAGGCAATGGTTGCAAATGCGCGGCAGATAATTGAACACGATCCGCTCCAGTTCATCCAGTTGCGCTCGAACCTCGGCAGGCACACCCTCCAGGTTCGGATCGTTGCGGGCGTAGATGTTCGACCCGCCCAGATCGTCATCCCAATTGGGACCGCTCTTGATCTCCATCGGCTCGCCGGTGATCATCGAGATCGGTATGGCGGTGGGTTGATCGTCACCGGCGGGGGCGTTGAATAAGTCCTGATAGCGATAGGTGAACGGCTCGTAATAGTCTTCCAGGCTGGGCAAGGCGGGGTTGAAAAATAGCTTCAGCAGCCCGGTAGCCCGTGAGTGCAGGCGCAGACGCAGCTTGCCGTCTTTGAATTCCCAGCCGCCCTGGAAATGCTCCTGGTCCTCCCATTGCGTTGGATAACCAGAACCTGGGCGGGTTTCGACGTTGTTCCACCACATATATTCAGCGCCTTTGCGATCGGTCCAGAGATTCTTGCAGGCCACCGAGCAGGTGTGGCAGCCAATGCATTTATCCAGATGAAAGAGCATACTCATGTGAGCGCGAACGTTCATGGCTAAAACTCCACTTTGTCCAGCTTGCGCACGAATACGAATGTATCGCGGTTGACGCCGGTCGGCCCCCAGTAGTTGAAGGCGTAGGTGAATTGAGCATAACCGCCCGACATTAACACCGGCTTCAGGCGGGCGCGGGTGAGCGAGTTGTTCATCCCGGCGCGGCGGCCGCGCAGCGGCGACTTGGGGATGCCGACCGTGCGCTCAGTGGCGTGATAGACAAAGACGGTGTTGCGTGGGATGCGCGCCGAGACGATGGCCCGCTGGACGAACACTCCGTTGTCGTTGAACAGCTCTACCCAATCATTGTCCCGAATGCCCAGTTCCGCGGCGTCTTTGTCATTCAGCCACACCGGGTAATCGCCGCGCGAGAGGGTCATCATGCGGTGGTTCTCCGAATAGGTGGAATGGATGCTCCATTTGCCGTGTGGCGTGATGTAGTTGAGCATCTTGCCCTGCGCTTCGACCAGGCTGCGCTGGATCTCGTCCAGCATGTTGTGGTCGGGGCGCGGCTTATAGGTGGGCAGATGCTCGCCCCATTGCAGGTACATCTCATGATCTAAATAGAAGTGCTGCCGACCAGATAATGTGCGCCATGGGATGCGCCGCTCAACGTTGAGCGTGAATGGCGCATACGCCCGCCCTTTGTTGACGATGGCCGACCAGGTGGGCGTGGTGAGCACCCGCCGCGGCTGTGAGACAATGTCGGCGAAGGAATAGCGCAGCTCGCGTAGCCCATCCGCCAGGTCGGTCAGCGATAAGCCGGTCTTGTGCTCTTCTGCCTGGAAAGCGCGGTAAGCCAACTCGCCGTTGGAGCTGGGGTCCAGGTACAGGATGGCGTCAGCCACCTGGCGTGCGAATTCCAGAGAAGGATAGACGCGCCCGTTGGTCGCTGCGGCTGGGTTTCCGCCCCCGCCGCCGAAGGCGCGCGGCTGCAAGTTTTGCAGCTCGTAATACTCCTGTTTGACCGGGATGGTCAATCCATGCGCGCTGACCCCGTTCTGTTCCACACCGCGCCCCAGGCTGACCATGCGCTCATATAAGTTGACGTAATCGCGCTCCACGAGGCGAAATTTGGGCATGGTCTTTCCTGGAAGCGGCTCGACCTCGCCGCTCTTCCAATCCAAAACCTGCGGCTGCGCCAGTTCATCCGGGGTATCGTGTTGCAGGGGCAGCATCACGATGTCTTTAACCGGCTCAGGCAGATGAATTTGCGCCAGCTCGCTGAATCTGCGGGCGATAGCCTTGTAAATCTCCCAATCGGGTTTCGACTCCCAGGCTGGCGGCACGGCTGCCTGCATCGGATTGATGTAAGAGTGCAGGTCGGTTGTGTTCAGGTCGTCTTTTTCGTACCAGGTGGCAGCGGGCAATACAATATCTGAATAAAGTGCGGAGGTATCCATGCGGAAATTCAGGTCTACCACCAGGTCCAGCTTGCCGGTGGGCGCGGTCGGGCGGTAAGCCACTTCGTGGACATACCCTTCTGCCTGCTCTGGCGCGATGGCGTTGGTATGCGTGCCTAGATAATGTTTGAGGAAGTATTCATGGCCCTTGGCGCTGGTGCCGATGGCATTACCCCGCCAGATGAACCACACCCGCGGCCAGTTTTCTGGCAGGTCCGGCGCCTCCACAGAGAAGTACAATTGGTTTTTGCGTAATTGCTCAACCACATAGGCGATGATTTGAGCGTCGTTCTCCGCGCCGGCGGCGATGGCTTGCTGCACGACCTGCAATGAGCTTTTATTGAACTGCGGGAAAAACGGCAGCCAGCCGCGGCGCACCGCTTGGGCCTGAATGTCCATCGTGTGCAAGGGTTTGGCGTCTTGCGCGCCAGGACGTTCTTGGGGTGGCAAGGCGTCATAGGCAGAGAAGCCGCGCTCATAACGCCATTGATCCGAATGGACGTAATGGAAAGAAGGTGTGTTTTGCTGACGGGGCGCCATCCCCCAATCCGAGGCAAAGGCAATGGCTGCCCAGGAAGCCTGGTTGACCACCTTCTCCTGACCCACATAATGCGCCAACCCGCCGCCGTTCACTCCCACTGAACCGGTCAACATCAGCGCAACGATGCCCGAACGGTAGAGCAGGTTGTTGTGATACCAATGGTTGGCGCCCGCGCCGATGATGATCAGATTTTTACCGCGCGTCTTTTCGGCGTTGACAGCCCACTCGCGGGCAAAGCGCAGCAGCGTCTCGCGGTGGATACCGGTATATTTCTCCTGCCAAGCGGGCGTATAAGGAATATCATCCTCATAATCCTGGGGATAATCGCCGGGCAGCCCTCGATCCACCCCGAACTGCGCCATGATCAAATCGAAGACCGTGGTGGTCAACGTTCGCCCTTCTTGGGTCTTGACATAACGAGCGGGTACGCTGCGGCGTAGCACCCGCCCGCTGGCAAAATCGTCGAATTGCAGCTCGACCAGCTTGTCATAGTCGTCAATGAACGATAACTGCGGCTCTATCGCTTCACCCGTAAGCGCATCTTTCAGCTCCAGATTCCATTTGCCCTGATCCTGCTGCGGCCAGCGGAAGCCGATTGTGCCTTGCGGCATTCGCGGTTGTTTAGTAGTTTGATCCCAGACGATCAGTTTCCAATCGCCGTTCTCGCTCTTCTGGTATTCCGCCAGGCGATTCGCCCGCAAGTAGCGCCCCGGGCGCTGGTCCTCTTCGATTTCAACCAGAAAAGGCAGGTCGGTGTATTGTTTGACATATTCGATGAAATACGGCGTCTGGCGCTCTACGTAGAATTCCTTGAGCAGAACGTGATTAACCGCCATCCAGAAGGCAGTATCCTGTCCGGCGTGGACGGGGATCCAGTAATCGGCGTATTTGGCCACTTGAGAAAAGTCGGGCGAGAACACCACCAGTTTGGCTCCCGCATGACGTACTTCGGAGATGAAATGCGTGTCGGGCGTGCGCGTCATGTTCAGGTTTGAACCCATCACGGCGATGAAGCGCGCGTTGTACCAGTCCGCCGATTCGTGCACATCGGTCTGCTCGCCCCATATCTCCGGGCTGGCAGGCGGCAGATCGCAGTACCAGTCATAAAAGCTCATCGCCACGCCGCCCAGCAAGGTCAAAAAACGGCTGCCGGCGGCGTAGCTGACCTGCGACATGGCCGGGATGGGTGAAAAGCCGATCACTCGATCTGGCCCATACTTTTTGATGGTGTAAATCAGCGATGCTGCAATCATCTCCAACGCCTCATCCCAGGAAACGCGTCGAAAGCCGCCCTTGCCGCGCGCTTGCTGATATTTGCGCCGTTCGCCTTCGTTGCTGACAATGGATTCCCAGGCCTGCACCGGATCATCGAAAGCCGCGCGCGCCAGACGCCATTGATCAATCAGAATCCCGCGTGCATACGGATATTTGACCCGGATGGGGCTGTTGAGATACCACGAGAAGCTGATGCCCCGTTGGCAGCCTCTGGGTTCATAGGGCGGCAGTCCGTCTTCTAGCTGTGGATAATCCGTCGCTTGAAGTTCCCAGGTGACGATGCCATCCTTCACAAAAACTTCCCACGAGCAACTGCCGGTGCAGTTCACGCCATGCGTGGTGCGTACGCGCCGATCGTGCTGAAAGCGATTACGATAGAACTCTTCCCAACGCCGCTCGGCGGGCGATACGATATCTTTACTCCAATCGGTCATCAAGGCCTCCAGTAATCTCAAATCATGCGTTGCACTGTGTCTTATCCCATGCTGCGCAGTTGTTCCGAAATGCTGCGCCGTTGGCGCGGCCAGAAGAGCGCCATGCCGGCAAATAACGCCAGCGCCCCGCCGATGCCAACCGCCCAGAACCATGCGGCTGGGGAGGTGGTTTGCTGCGGCGCGGGTTGCGCGCCTGCCCAAATGAAGTAAGCCAACAAGTCAGCTTGTTCCTGCGGGGTGAGCGGTCGGGTAGCGAAGAAACCCTGCATGGTTGGGAATGGCAGGCTGGCCAGCACACTCGCCGTTCCGGCTTCGCCGCCATAACGCTGCACCACCTGGGTTAGATCTGGGCCTAGCGAGCCGCCGCCCAGAGTGGGGAGGCCAGCGACGCTGTGGCAGGCAATGCAACTGGCGCCGCCGTTTTGCAGGCGGATCTGACCGCTGAACAAAGCCTGGCCGCGCGCAGCATCGCCTGGGCCGGCTGGCGCAGCCGAAGGAGGAACATTGCCTGCGCCGCCAGCGGCTGGATTTTCCAGGTAAGCAATGAGCGCCTCCACTTCCGCCGGTGAGAGGGCCAGATTGGGCATGGGGACATTGTTATGCTCGGCCAGCAATTGAGTGGCGATCGGGTCACCAGAAGCGAGCATCTGGTCTGGGGCGGAGATAAATTCTTTGAGCCAGCTCAGATCGCGGCGCTGGGTCACGCCCTGTAAATCGGGACCGACCAGTCGGCCGCCGCCAATGGTATGGCAGGCCTGACATTTCTGGGCGAAAATTGCCTGACCCTCGCTGCTGGATTGTTGCAACGAAGTCGCTCGGACCAGGTACACCGGCGCGGCAAGAAGAATGGCTGCCAACAACCAGATGCTCCATCTTCGTAAAACAGGGGAGTCAAGTTGCATATTCACCGCCTTATCTCTATCTACTCATTCGAATGATCGGTCAGTGGTAAGTTGCGGATCAAATCTATCAATTCGGCGCTGCGCGCCGGCAGCGTTTGAGCGCTGTGAAAGCGGACGATATTCTTCTCCAGATACACCTGGATCAAAGGAAGCTCTGGAAAGCGCTCCATGATTTGCCCAATAATCTGAATACTGTGCTCTGGAAGTTCGTCGGGCATGGCTAACAGGATGATTTGCGGGGAGTGGGCTGTCAAACGCGCCAGGACACGCTGATCTAAAACCCAGGGTCCCAGCAGTTGAACATCATCCAAACCGCGCAACAAATGCTCCAAACTCTCATCCAGCAATTGTTTTGCGCCCAGGATAGCCACACGCCGCTTTTCCATCCTTGAAGAACCCTTTCTAAGGCTGCCACAGCCGCAAGAAAGCGATCACGTCCGCCAGTTGGGCCTCGGATAAACGATCGGAAAATCCTGCCATGGCCGTGCCGGGGCGGCCTTGCTGCAGGAAGGTGAGAAGTTGCGCGTTGGTTTGACCCTGGACAAAAGCGCTCGGGTTGAGCGCAAGCCCGATCCCGCCCTCGCCCTGGATGCCGTGGCAGGCGGAACAGTTGGCGGTGTAGAGCAGCGCCCCGGAGGCAGGATCGCCAATCGGCCATTGGTCGCGCAACTCCTGCAAGGCGTTCAAGGCAGCCGACGTCTCCTGCGCCGCAAGCTGCGCCTGGATACTGCGCAACGCCTGCGCCCCCGGGCCGGTTGCCACAGAGAGAGCGCGCTCAATGTGCAGCGCCGCGCTCTGCTGATCGTTATTCTGCAAGGAGAAAATCGCCCGTTCCAATAAATCGCTCACCGCAAAACTGGGTTTGACTTCGACGCCCTGCCGCCAGGCTGCGATCAGGGAGACCAAGTCTTCGATCTGCTCCGGCGATAGCACCGTGCCCCAGGTGGGCATACCTTTTGCCGGGCGGCCGTTGCGGATCACCGCCCGATACCAATCATCCGGCAACGCTTGCAGGCGAAGTGGGTCGTTGAGGCGCGGCGCATTTTCTCCGCCAGCGCCGTTCTCGCCGTGACAGACCGCGCAGGTGCCGGCGAACAGCATAGCGCCACGGCCGGGGTCGGGCGTAAAGACGGCCGGCTTTACTTCCGGCGCGGTCGGTTCCCAGGAGCGCAGCAAAGCAACCACGTCGCGCACATCCTCGTCGGTCAGTGGGCCGCCGAAATCCACGCTCCAGGCGGGCATTTGTGTGCCGGGCACGCCAGAGCGGATGACGGCGAAAAAGACGCTATCCAGGGTATTCTTTAGCACATTGCGGTTGTTCAGCGCCGGGCCGACCCCGCCCTCGCCTTGCGCGCCGTGGCAGGCGACGCATTGCTGGTTGTAAATGCTCTGGCCGCGGGCGACCCGTTCGCGATTGAATTCTTCCGCTGCCTGCGCCAGGCGCACCTGCTCATTGAAGCCATAAACGCCCAATGCCAAGATCAGCGCCAGACTGAGCGCCAGCCCCACCAGGATGTGATTCCGATAATTCTCTGCGGCTGTTTGCATGGTTGGGAACCTCAAGCACCCGTAATTTGCGATGGATCGAACGCGCTGCGTTCAATCGGTTTGCTGGTGTCCACCCACACTTCGCCGCTCTTGATGGTGATTGGAAAGATGTCCAATGGGCGCGGCGCAGGGCCTCCGATCACCTCGCCAACCGTATTGAACAGTGAGCCATGGCAGGGACAGTGAAACTGCCCTTCTTCCTCCACCCACGGCACAGCGCAGCCCAGGTGAGTGCAACGCTGCCACAGGGCAAGCAGGCCGTCCTCGGTGCGGGCGATGTAAAAGCGCCCGGTCAGAATGCGGTTCACGCTGTTGACAGCGAATTCATCCACTTTGCCAGCGTACACCATGCCGCCAAAGCCGCCTTTGTTTACGGGTTTAAGAAAGTTCAGCAGCGCAACCAACGATTGCCCAAGTAGCACCGCCAACGAGCTGGCGAAGGCTGCGCCGAGAAATTCCCGCCGACTGATCAAAGTCCGCCAGTCGCGGCGATTGGCGTTCAAGGATGATTTTTGATGCGTCGTTTCCAGGTTCATAAAGACTCCATGCAGAGATGTTCGTTCGACCTATCGTTGAAAACGATATGCTCGATGCCTATAGATTTAAGAA
>Ga0232067_100302_pt1 | contig 10740 bp, 9 predicted proteins | sample LAC_MetaT_11_FD_183954 | JGI IMG/M metagenome (GOLD analysis project Ga0232067, IMG submission 183954) | Metatranscriptome of anaerobic ammonium oxidizing microbial communities from anammox membrane bioreactor (MBR) in UC Berkley... | ecosystem: Engineered > Bioreactor > Anaerobic > Unclassified ...
ATTGACGCTTGCCGCGCTGGCTGCGCAGTCTGGCGGGGAAGACCCGGTGCTGCTGATCATGCCGGCCGATCACGTCGTAACCCAGCTCGCGGCATTCCAAGAGGGCGTGCGCCATGCCGCGCGGCTGGCCCAGGACGGCGCCATCGTCACTTTCGGCATCACCCCTGACCGGCCCGAAACCGGTTACGGATACATCCAGGCTGGTGCCGCGGTCGATGAGGATGGAGCGCGCGCCATTGCGCGCTTCGTTGAAAAGCCCGACCGCGCCACGGCGGAGGGTTATTTGCAGGCGGGCGACTATCTCTGGAACAGTGGTTTGTTCGTGCTGCGGGCCTCCGTCTGGCTCAAGGCATTGGAGCTGTGCCGGCCCGATATCCTGGAAGCATGCGAAGCCGCGTGGAAAGGCGGCGCGTCCGACTTGTCATTTTGGCGCGTGAATGCGGAGGCGTTTGCCGCCTGCCCGAGCGACTCCATCGACTACGCCGTGATGGAGCGTCTGGCTGGTGCGCAATCGGTGGCAGGGCTGCCGCGCGGCGTGGTGCTGCCGTTGTCTGCCGGATGGTCCGATGTGGGGGCCTGGGATGCGCTCTGGCAGATCTTGCCCAAGGACGCCGATGGCAACGTGGTGCAGGGCAGAACCCTCATGCAGGACAGCAGCAATACCTTGGCGTTGTCTTCGGGGCGCTTGCTGGCTTGCGTCGGCGTTCAAGGGCTGGTCGTCGTGGAAACCCCCGACGCGATCTTGGTAGCAGATCAACGACACACCCAGGATGTGAAAAAGATCGTTGACCGCCTGAAGCGCGATGGCGGCACGGAGGGGGTGCTGCACCGCGCGGTCTACCGCCCCTGGGGCTGGTACGACGGGGTCGATGGTGGAGAGCGCTTCCAGGTCAAGCGCATCATGGTCAAGCCCGGAGGCAAGTTGTCGCTGCAGATGCACCATCACCGCGCAGAGCACTGGGTCGTGGTGCGCGGCACCGCCCGCGTGACCACGGGCGAGGAGGTCTTTTTGCTGACGGAGAACCAGTCGACCTACATCCCCTTGGGCGTGACGCACCGCCTGGAGAACCCTGGCCATGTCGATCTGGAGATGATCGAGGTGCAGTCCGGCTCGTATCTGGGCGAGGACGACATCGTGCGATTCGAAGACTATTACGGGAGGTGACTACATGCTTTCCGTCTATCATGTGGACAACCTGATAGCCGTTGCATTGTGTTGTGCCCCCAGTGCGGATCATTGGAACAGAGGCCGGTTGCTACGTAAAACAGTGTGAAATGCAGCGAAATGCACAAGCCAGATATGTGTTTACGTGCGACAGTCATCCACAGTATGCTGTAGTAACATTTGGTTAAATCGGGCTCTATAAACCTTTGTATTGGAGTTGCGCCATGCACAAAAACGTTTCGAAGCTCCTTGGTTCAGTGGTTCGTGTCCTGGCAATGGCCGGTGTTGCCGTGGCAATGGTGGGTTGCGGGGCCATGAGAGGCGGTGACTACCCGGCTGCACCCGCCCAGGCGGCCACTCCGGATTACAACTACGTCGTGGGGCCTGGCGATACGCTCAACATCATCGTCTGGCGCAATCCTGAACTGTCGCAGGTCGTGCCCGTGCGCCCAGATGGTCAGGTGTCCACACCACTGATCGATGGGCTTGTGGCGCAAGGCAAGACCTCCGCCCAGATTGCCCGGGATGTGGAAAAGGAACTGGGCAAGTACGTGCGGGATCCGGTCGTTACCGTGATCGTGACCAACTTCGTTGGACCGTACAGCGAACAGATCCGCGTGGTAGGGGAGGCAGCCAAGCCGCAGTTCTTGCCCTACAAGCAAAAAATGACGGTTCTGGATGTCATGATCGCAGCTGGCGGTTTGACCGATTTTGCCGATGGCAACCGCGCCACGCTGGTGCGCTCGGCCGAGGGCAACAAACGCTACAAGGTGCGCCTTGATGATCTGATCAAGCGTGGAGATATCGGCGCCAACGTGGACGTGCTTCCCGGAGACATTCTCATCATCCCCCAAGGGTGGTTCTGACCCGGCTTGTCGGCTGGGTGCAGCGTGCGTTTGTTAGGGGGATGGAATGGATGAGCTTCTAGGTCAGATCACTACCGCTGCGCGTGGTATGTGGATCTATCGCCGGGTGGCGATGCTGACCACTTGGCTGGTGGGGGCCATCGGCGTCGGTGTGGTGCTCTTGATGCCTGATTACTATCAGGCATCGGCGCGCGTGTTCGTGGATACACAGTCCATCCTGAGGCCGCTCATGACCGGCATTGCCGTGCAGCCGAATATCGAGCAGCAGGTATCCATGCTCAGTCGTACGCTGATCAATCGCCCCACGGTGGAACGGCTGGTCCGTATTGCGGATCTTGATTTGGGTTCGCAATCCAAGGCATCGACGGATGCAGTGGTTGATTCTGTAACAAAATCCATCAGCATCCAGTCCACCGGGCGCGACAACCTCTATACGCTGTCCTATCGCAATCCAAGCCCTGAAAAGGCGCAACGGGTTGTACAGGCCCTGCTGACCATCTTTGTCGAATCAAGCCTGGGCGCTGCGCGCCAGGATTCGGATAGCGCACGTCGCTTTCTGGACGAGCAGATCAAGAGTTATGAGGCCAAGTTGACGGAGGCGGAAGGGCGTCTCAAGGCATTCAAACTGCGCAACATCGAGATGCAATCCCAGAGCGGCCTCGATTCTGCCGGGCGGGCTGCTGAAATTGACAATCAGCTGAGTCAGGCCAGGCTTGATTTGCGTGAGGCTGAAAGTGCGCGGGTGGCGGCAGGTCGCCAACTGGAGATACTGCGCTCGCAAGCGGCCAAGTCTCCGGTCGGCTCTGCGCCCGACGTGCAAACGCCCGAGCTTGACGCGCGTATCTATGCGCAAAAGCGCAATCTGGATACGCTGCTGCAGCGTTACACCGACGAACATCCTGACGTCGTCAGGACGCGTTTCTTGATTGCGGATCTCGAAGCACAGAAGCGTCGTGAAGTAGAGGCCTTGCGCCGCAAAGCGCAGGAGGGGCACGCCGCACCTGCTGTTGAGACCAATCCGGCGATTTTGGAGCTCAGTCGCATTTATTCTGCAGCAGAGGTGCAGGTGGCGTCGCTGAGGGCGCGTGTGGTCGAATACGAATCGCGCTCTCGCCGTATTCATGAGCAACTCAAAGTTGCCCCACAGTTGGAGGCGGAGTTGGCGCAGCTCAACCGTGATTACCAAGTCAATCAGAAAAATTATGCTGATTTGGTTGCGCGTCGTGAATCGGCCCTGATGTCGGGGAAATTGGAAAACACATCCAACGTGGCCGAATTCCGAGTCATCGACCCCCCTCGTGTCGCCCCCAAACCAGTCGCTCCGAATCGGCTGCTGTTAATGCCAATTTCGCTCTTGGTTGCCATTGGCGCAGGGCTGGGCATGGCATTTGTGATGAGCCAGGTCAGGCCCGTATTCTTTGATGGCGCCACCCTGCGGCAGGTGACGCAGTTGCCATTGCTGGGCGTAGTTGGGCAGATTGCCAGCGACGAGTCGCGGCGACGTGAATCGCGTAGCTTGATGCGTTTCATCATGGCATGTGTTGCATTCCTGTTGCTTTATGCGGGCGGCATGGCGGCGCTGTCCATTCATTCTGGCGTTCTGGGGTAACAGCGATCATGACCAGCTCTATTGAAAAGGCGGCTCAACGGCTGGAGCAATTGCGCAAGGCGGGTGTGTCGCTGGCTGGCGACAAAGGACGGCCAACCGAAGCCGCAGCGCAGGAATCTGCGTATCTGCCTGAGCATGCGGCGCATTTTGCGGGAATGGATTCGGTCGAGGCTCAAGCGGCAGCACACTCGAAACCGGGCACGAAAACTGTGCAAATCGACCTGACGGCGCTGGGGGCCAGTGGCTTTGTGACGCCCAATGCGCCACGCTCGGTCACCACTGAGCAGTATCGCGTCATCAAACGGCCGCTCCTTGAGAATGCAACAGGTAAAGGTGCTTCCCTGGTGGCGCATGGCAATTTGATCATGGTCACCAGCGCCCTGCCGGGTGAAGGAAAAAGTTTCACAGCCATTAATTTGGCTATGAGTCTGGCGATGGAACTCGATCACACGGTCATGCTTGTAGATGCCGATGTGACATGCCCCTCGGTCATGACCAAGTTAGGCCTGCCTCCCGCCGCAGGCTTGCTGGATGTGTTGCAGGACGACAAGATCAAATTGTCTGATGTGCTTTTGCGCACCAATGTGGATAAGCTCACACTGCTGCCCGCAGGGTTGCCCCATCCACGCGCGACGGAGCTGTTGGCCAGCGATGCCATGACTTCTTTGCTAGATGAGATGGGAAAGCGCTACAGCGACCGAATCATCATCTTCGACTCACCGCCGTTACTGCTGACCACGGAGGCCCGGGTACTGGCCGGTCATATGGGGCAGGTTGTGATCGTGGTTCAGGCAGAAAAAACGCTCCAATCACAAGTCGAGCACGCGTTGTCTACCATCGAGTCGTGCCCCATCAAACTTATGGTGCTCAACCAGGTGCGTAGCAGTGGTCTGGGCGCTTATGGCTACGGCTATGGTTATGGCCACGAACGGATGGTGGGAGAGCGTGGGCCGGCCACTGCTGCGGCATGAGATGAAAGAGAGGGCGTCTGTATGCACCTGCAGTACTGTCGTATAGCAAGTACTCACGTTGCTGGCCGGGCTGTGTGGGCGCTGGCGGCAGCATCGGCACTCTCACCTGGCATTGCCTTGGCGCAGGTGCCTGATGTTTCCACGGCGGAGCCGCCTGGCTTTGCCCCCGTACAGTCACCCGTTGTTCCCACGGAACCGACGGACGCCATAGTAAAGCGGCGAGACAATGCCCCGGCTGACTCGCGTCAATCAGGGGTGTGGCTGGAACCACGCATCACGGTGCAGCATACGGTCACCAACAATGCACGGCTTGATGCGACGCATATCAGTGACCAAGTGACTGAGGTAAATCCAGGATTTCGGTTGGTGAGTGATACGGCTCGTATCAACGGCTTTGTCGATTATTCTCTGCGAACCGCACATTACGCCCGTGGCACGGTTTCTGACCAAGTCTGGCACAACCTTAATGCCAAGGGAACTGCCGAGGCGATTGAGAACCGGGTTTTTGTCGATGTGGCAGGTGTCGTTGCGTTGCAGCCAATTTCGGCATTCGGCGCGCCTGGCGTTGATTCGCCCGCAAATCCAAATATGGCGCAGACGTCAAGCTTTCGGGTCTCGCCATACCTGAAGGGTAGTTTTGGAAGTAATGTCGATTACGAGGCGCGCTATAGCGTGCAAGATACGCGTTCTGATGCGGAAAATCGTGCCAGTGTTACGGTGCAGGGTTGGCTTCTGCATCTCGGAAGTAAACCGGATGGTCACACTATTATTGGGTGGGCATTGGATGCAATGCAGGAGGACGCTGAATTTTCCACTGGAAGAAATATAGATACAACCACGCTGCGCGCGCGCATGAGTTATCTGGCTTCTCCGCAGTTGCTTCTTGTTGGTATTGGCGGGGTCGAATCCACCAATCAGCTGTCACCAACGCACAAATCTCATGGTATCGTGGGGTTTGGCGCCGATTGGCGGCCATCCAATAAAACCCGACTGTTTCTTGAGCGCGAGAGTCGTTACTTTGGTGAGGCTCATAAAGTCAATTTTGAATATCGCACTTCGCGTACCATCTGGAGCTACACGGATCGCAAGGGTATATTCGCTGGGCTGGGCGCCCAATCTTCGGCATCAATGGGGTCGTTGTTTAATCTACTTGACAGCTTTTATGCGCGGACCGAACCGAATGCGATTCGACGTACGCAGCTCGTCTTGGCAGAAATTGAGCGTAGGGGGCTTCCTGCAGATATGCAGGTTTTCCCAGATTTTCTGACATCATCGAGCACGCTGCAGCGGTTGCAAGAACTATCTGTGGCGCTCTTAGGTCAGCGGAGCACATTCACTCTAGCGGTCCTGCGTTCTGATACTCGCTTGCTGGATGGAACGCTTCAACTTGGGGATGACTTTGATGCCAATACGCGGATTCGTCAGCGCGGCTGGCGTCTGATGGTCGGCCATCGACTCACGCCAAATGCATCTATCAATGCAAGTCTTGGTGAAATGCATAGCGTGGGATCGGTCCCTGGGTTGGAAACCCGAGTACGTCCGCTCATATTAGGATGGAATACCCTTGTAGCACGGCGTACGAATGTCGGAATTCAGCTGCGTCGTGTATTGTCTGATGGGAGTGTCACTCGATATAATGAGTCGGCCATCATGGGGTTCATTACACATCGGTTTTGATCCATGTATGAAGCTTTTTATGGGTTAACCAGCAAACCCTTCCAGCTCAATCCCGATCCAGGCTTCTATTTCAGCAGCAAGCAGCATCAGCGCGCCCGGGCCTATCTGGAATACGGTGTCATGTGCTGCGAAGGGTTCATCGTCATCACGGGCGAGGTCGGCGCAGGAAAGACCACGATTGTGCGCGGCCTGCTCGACAGCTTGGATCCTGACACCGTCGTGGCCGCGCATCTGGTGAGCACGCAACTAGGTGCGGACGATACGCTGCGCTTGGTAGGCGCCGCGTTCGGTGTGCGCGTGCATGGGGTGCCCAAGGGGGATTTGCTGCTGGCGCTCGAGGCGTTTTTTGTCGCTCAGACGTTGAAGGGAAAGCGCTGCCTGCTGATCGTCGATGAAGCGCAAAACCTCCAACCGCAGGCAGTGGAAGAGTTGCGCATGCTGTCCAATTTTCAAAATGGACAGGATGCCTTGTTGCAAACGTTTCTTGTAGGACAACCCGAGTTCCGTGAGATTCTGCAGAGCCCTGGCATGTTGCAGCTGCGGCAGCGCGTCATTGCCACCTGCCACCTCGGACCACTGGATTCTGAAGAAACCCGGGAGTACATACTGCATCGCCTGAAGTGTGCTGGAGCGAGCGACAAGCCCACTTTTGATTCTGAAATCTTCGAGGGGATATATCGTTTTACTGCGGGCATTCCTCGGCGTATCAATACCTTGATGGATCGTGTTTTACTGCAAGGCTTTCTTACCGACAAGATCCATATAGATCTTGAGTTGGTCAATGAGATTATTCACGAGATCCAATCCGAAATGAATGTGCCGCCGAAAGTGGCGCATCCCTGGGAGTCGCCGCTACGAACGGCAACACGCGGAGCACTTCCATATGATGACTCGGAGTTGGCGGACTTGAGTCTTGATGATGAATTGGCCAGTGGACTATCAAACAATCTTGCGAACATAACTGCGGAGCAGTTGAGCGCGCATCTTTTGCGCATTGAGCGCAGCGTGCTGCGCCAAGAGCGGGTGAACTTGGAGATTTTGATGAACTTGCAGAAGCTGGTGGCTGCGGCACGGCGATCCCATCCGGATAGCGCGGCTGGTTAGAGCGTGTCATGCACGATCCCGGTCCCATTACCAACGCGCTGACCATCGACGTAGAGGACTATTTTCAGGTCTCGGCCTTTGCGCCATATATCAAGCGCAGCGAATGGGATTCGCGTGAATGCCGTGTGGAGCGCAATGTGGATCGTATACTGGCCCTGTTGGACGATAGAGGCGTCCGCGCGACCTTCTTCACGTTGGGCTGGATCGCCGAACGGTACCCTGCAATGGTGCGCCGCATCGTGGATGGCGGGCATGAGCTTGCCAGCCATGGGTATGGGCATGAGCGTGCAAGTGACCTGTCGGAGACCGACTTCTTCAATGACGTTCACCGCGCCAAAGCATTGCTCGAAGATATCGGTGGCATGTTGGTCTTGGGGTACCGTGCTCCTAGCTTTTCCATCGGCTCTGCCAATATGTGGGCACTCGATACATTGCTGCGCGCTGGGTACCGCTACAGCTCCAGCATCTATCCCATACGGCATGATCACTATGGAATGCCGGATGCGCCACGCTTCAGCCACCAGATCCGTCAGGGCCTGATCGAAATACCGCCGACCACATTGCGCATCTTCAACCATAATCTGCCATCGAGCGGTGGCGGCTACTTCCGCCTTCTTCCATACTCGTTGTCGCACTGGATGCTGCGTCATGTTAATACCCAGGATCACTCACCTGCAGTGTTTTACTTCCATCCATGGGAGATCGATGTCCGGCAGCCGCGCATTCAAGGCATCGGCTTCAAGACACGTTTCAGGCACTACGTGAACATAGGCCGTATGGAGAAAAGGCTGGGGCTGCTGCTGCAGGATTTTTGTTGGGGGCGAATGGATCACGTTTTTCTACCCCGGCATGCACCGGAGGTCTCCCTTGTCTGATCTCTCCATGGAATTGACGATTCATCGACTGGATCCGAACAATGCTTCCGATACTGCCCGATGGGATGATTTTGTGCGTGGTTGTGCCCAGGCCACATTCTTTCACCGTTCCGGGTGGCAGGCGCTGATTCGCGAGGTTTTTCGCCACGACACCTATTTTCTCTTTGCGGAATCGGGTGCAGGTGGGGGTATCCGAGGGGTCTTGCCGCTTGGACATGTCAAAAGTCGTCTGTTTGGAAACGCGTTGGTCAGCCTGCCATTCTCCGTGTACGGAGGTGTTGCTGCACTCGACGAGCAGGCCGCATCGGCGCTGGAGCGAGAGGCCGAGTGCCTGGCTGAGCGCCTGGGGGTGGATCATCTAGAGCTGCGCAACGTGCAGCGCCGGCATGCGGATTGGCCTTTGCAAGACCTTTATGTGACGTTTCGCAAACCCATCGAACCTAAAGAAGAGGCCAATCTTTTGGCCATCCCGCGCAAGCAGCGCGCGATGGTGCGCAAGGGCATCAAGAATGGCCTGACCTCCCACATCGACACCTCGGTGGATCGTTTCTTTGCGCTTTATGCCGACAATGTGCGTCGCCATGGGACGCCAGCCCTGCCGAAGGCCTATTTCAAAGCCTTGCTTCGCATTTTTGGACCTGATTGTGAGGTGCTCACGGTTTGTTCGCCCGATGGCCATCCCATTAGCAGCGTGTTGAGTTTTTATTTTCGTGACGAAGTGCTGCCCTACTACGCTGGGGACGCTTCAGCAGCGCGAGAGCTTGCGGCCAATGATTTCAAATATTGGGAACTGATGCGCCGTGCTTGTGCACGTGGTCTGAAAGTCTTTGACTATGGGCGCAGCAAGCAGAACACGGGCTCATACGCATTCAAGAAAAACTGGGGATTCGAGCCCACGCCTTTGCACTACGAGTACCGGCTGTACAAAAGCGACAGCGTGCCGCAGAACAACCCCTCGAATGCCAAGTATCGTCTGCTGATTGCCGCTTGGCGGCGCATGCCCATTCAGCTGACCAATTGGCTCGGGCCGAAGATTGTGCGCAACCTTGGATAAGACCATCTGACGCATGGCTGCTGCAAGTAATATTCTTTATCTGGTGCACAGGCTGCCGTACCCACCCAACAAGGGTGACAAGGTACGCTCGTACCATTTGCTGCGTCACCTGCAGAAGAGTCACCGCGTGTTCCTGGGGACGTTTGTAGACGACCCGGACGATTTGCAGCACCTGCCGACACTCCGGGCCATGTGCAGCGACCTGCATGTGGAGCGCATTCATGCCCGCAGCGCCAAAATCAAAAGCCTCAGCGGGATATTGACAGGTGAAGCGCTGACGCTCGCCTATTATCGTAGCGCTGGCATGCGGCAATGGGTGAAGCAGACGGCTGCCGCGCACGATCTGAGAGCATGTGTGGTTTTTTCTTCCGCCATGGCGCAATATGCGCAAATGCTTCTACCGCAGGTGCCCATGTTGGTGGACTTCGTGGATGTGGACTCCGCCAAATGGACCCAGTACGCCCCCGCGCACCGTTGGCCTTTGTCCATGCTGTACCGTAGGGAGGGCAGACATCTTCTCGCATACGAGCGAGCCATGGCTGCATTGGCGCAACGTGCGTATTTCGTGACGACCAACGAAACTTCCTTGTTCCTGTCGCAGGCCCCCGAATGCGCGGGACGGGTGCAGTCCATGGGCAATGGGGTGGATTCCGATTTTTTCGCGCCCCATCCTCTGCGGGAAAGCCCCTTTGCCGCAGGGGAGCAGGCCATCGTGTTCACCGGTGCCATGGACTATTGGCCCAACATAGACGGTGTGAGCTGGTTCGTGGCGGATATGTTGCCGCACCTGGTTGCGCGTTACCCGCAGGTTCGGTTCTACATCGTAGGCCGCAGCCCTTCGCCGCAGGTGCAGGCATTGGCAAGTGCGCATGTCGTCGTCACGGGCACCGTGCCCGATGTGCGGCCCTATCTGCAGCATGCCAATGCGGTAGTGGCGCCATTGCGCGTCGCGCGTGGCATTCAAAACAAAATTCTCGAAGCCATGGCCATGCAGCAACCCGTGGTCACGGTTACCAGCTGCGCCGATGCCATCGGCGCTACGGCAGAGCAGGGAGTGTTGCGAGCCGATGCGCCAGAGGAGTTCGTCCAGGCGCTCCAGTTGCTGCTCGAGTCACCAGCCAAGGCTGCCGAGATGGGGCGGCAAGCGCGCAGCTACGTGGAGCATGCCTGTAGTTGGCAGGCACACCTGAGCACCATCGATAGTTGCCTCGGCAACGCAGGTGCCGCCCATGCCAGTGGTGCCGGAGCATGAGGATGCACGCATGACAGGCAGCATCCGATCGATTCCCGCTCATTGGCGCCGCCCCCTGGCTGCACTTGTATTGCTGCAGGCTGTAATCCTGGCCATCTATTGGCATTCAGCCTGGGGCATGGTCATGATCTGGGCGCGCTCCGATACCTATGCGCATGGGTTCGTGG
>Ga0232067_100314_pt1 | contig 10537 bp, 9 predicted proteins | sample LAC_MetaT_11_FD_183954 | JGI IMG/M metagenome (GOLD analysis project Ga0232067, IMG submission 183954) | Metatranscriptome of anaerobic ammonium oxidizing microbial communities from anammox membrane bioreactor (MBR) in UC Berkley... | ecosystem: Engineered > Bioreactor > Anaerobic > Unclassified ...
CGTGAGCATAGTCCACGGCCACCAGGGGCTGGCCCGCGAAGGCCAGTTGCTCCATGCGGCCGGGCACGGGCGCGAGCCGCGCACAGGCGTCGAGCGCCTGCGCCAACGGCACGCCCAGGGCGCGCATGCCGGCAATCACACCCAGCCGGTTGGACACGTTGTACAGGCCGATGAGCCGCGTCTGCAGCGGCAAGGCCTGCGCGCTCTCGGCCACGGTGAAGGCCAGGCCCGCGCCGCGGTGCACGATATCCCGCGCCTGCAGCCGCGCCGGGCCCTGGATGGAGACGCTCCACAGGTCCAGACCGCCTCCCTGCAGTTCGGCATGGAGCCGCGCGCCATGCGCGTCGTCGATGTTGACCACGGCCGCGCGCAAGCCGGGCCAGTCGAACAGCACGCGCTTGGCCTGCCAGTAGGCGGCCATGTCGGAGTGGTAGTCCAGGTGGTCCTGGGTGAGGTTGGTGAACAGCGCCACGCTTATCTGCGTGCCGGCCAGGCGCTGCTCGGCCAGGCCGATGGACGAGGCCTCGATGGCGCAGGCCCCCAGCCCCTCTTGAGCGAACTGCGCGAAGGCACGCTGCAGGCGCACGGGGTCGGGCGTGGTCATGCCGGTGCTGCTCAGTCCGGGCGGTACGCCTATCCCCAAAGTGCCCACCAGGGCGCACCCCGCAAGCGCGGGCAGCTCCTTTTTCGATAGTCCGTTGAGCGCATCGGCGAGCCACCAGGCGGTGCTGGTCTTGCCATTGGTGCCGGTCACGGCCAGCACCTGCAGGCGTTCGCTGGGCCGGCCGAACCATTGGGCCGCGATGAGCCCGGTGGCTGCCTTGAGGCCGGGAAGCGCCGCGATGTGCTCGCCCGCGAGGCCGAAAGGCTCCACGTCCTCCTGCTCCACCAGGCAGGCCACGGCGCCACGCGCCATGGCATCGCCCACGTGGGCACGCCCGTCGGTGGCCGCGCCGGGCCAGGCGATGAAGGCGTCGCCGGGCGCGACGAGCCGGCTGTCGGTCTGCAGCGTGCCCGTAACGCGCGCGCGCAGCCAGGCCACGGCCGCGTCCACGGATGCCAGTGCCTGCGGCGCGCTCACAGCGACTCCTCCACTGCGTTGGTGACGATCAGCGGCTTGACGGCCATGTCGGGCGCCACGCCCATCATGCGCAGCGTCTGCTGCACCACCTCGCTGAACACGGGGGCGGCCACGGCGCCGCCGTAGATCACGCCGTTGCTCGGCTCGTCGATCATCACGGCGACGATGATGCGCGGCTTGTCGATGGGCGCCAGGCCCGTGAACCAGGCGCGGTACTTGCCCGAGGCATAGCTCTTGCCCACCTGCTTGCGCGCCGTGCCCGACTTGCCGCCCACCGAGTAGCCCACGGTCTGCGCCTTCTGGCCCGTGCCGCCGGGGCCGGCGGCCATCTGCAGCATCTTGCGCACCTGGTTGGCGGTGCGCTCGGAGAACACCGGCACGCCCACGGCGGGCTGGTCGGTCTTGAGCATGGTGGCGCCGATCACCTTGCCGCCGTTGGCGAACACGGTGTAGGAGCGCGCCATCTGGAACAGGCTGGCCGACAGGCCGTAGCCGTAGGACATGGTGGCCTGCTCCACGGGCCGCCAGCTCTTGTACGGGCGCAGGCGGCCGCTGACCGCGCCGGGGAAGGCGATCTGGGGCTTCTGCCCGAAGCCCACGGCGGAGAAGGTCTCCCACATCTCCTGCGCGGGCATCTGCATGGCGATCTTGGTGGTGCCCACGTTGCTCGACTTCTGGATCACGCCCTCCACGGTGAGCACGCCGTAGTTGTGCGTGTCGCTGATGGTGGAGCCCGTGATGGTGATGCGCCCGGGCGTGGTGTCGATCACGGTCTCGGGCCGCACGCGCCCGCTGTTGAGCGCCAGGCCTATGGTGATGGGCTTCATGGTCGAGCCAGGCTCGAACACGTCGGTGAGCGCGCGGTTGCGCAGCTGCTCGCCCGTCAGGTTCACGCGTTTGCCGGGGTCGTAGCTGGGGTAGTTGGCCAGCGCCAGCACCTCGCCCGTGTGGGCGTCGAGCACCACCACGCTGCCGGCCTTGGCCTTGTGCTCGGTCACGGTGTCGCGCAGCTTCTGGTAGGCGAAGAACTGCACCTTGCTGTCGATCGAGAGCTGCATATCCTTGCCGTCGACGGGCGGCACATCGGCGCCCACGCCCTCGACCACGCGGCCCAGGCGGTCCTTGATCACGCGGCGCGAGCCGGGCTTGCCGGCCAGCTCCTTGTCGAACGCTAGCTCCATGCCCTCCTGGCCGTGATCCTCCACGTTGGTGAAGCCCACCACGTGCGCGGCGGCCTCGCCCTCGGGGTACTGGCGCTTGTATTCCTTGCGTTGGTAGATGCCCTTGAGCCCCAGGGCATGGATCTGCTGGCCCACGTCCCAGTCGAGCTGGCGCTTGATCCACACGAAGGTCTTGTCCTCGTCGGCCAGCTTGGCCATGAGCGCGGGCAGGGGCATGCCCATGAGGCGCGCCAGTTCCTTGAGTTTGGCGCGCACCTCGGGCTTGTCGGTCTCCACGTCCTCGGGAATGGCCCAGATGCTGGCCGCCGGCACGCTGGAGGCCAGGATCAGGCCGTTGCGATCGAGGATGCGGCCGCGGTTGGCCGGCAGCTCCAGCGTGCGCGCGAAGCGCACCTCGCCCTGGCGCTGGAAGAAGGCGTTGCCGAACACCTGCACGTAGGCGGCGCGCCCGGCCAGCGCCAGGAAGCCCAGCGCCATCAGCGCCACGATGAAGCGGCTGCGCCACAACGGCGTACGGCTCGCCAGCAGGGGGCTGGAGGTGTAGTTCACACTGCGGCTGCTCATGGCCTGCCCCCCGCCGCCACGGGCGCCGCGGGCGCCACCACGGGAGCGCCGTCGGCCGTCACGTACTGGGTAATGGCCGGCGTGGCCGTGCGCATCTGCAGCTTGTCGCGCGCCAGGCGCTCCACGCGCAGCGGCGTGGCCTGGGCGCGCTTTTCCACCTGCAGGCGCTGGTGCTCGGTCTCCAGGCGCCGCGATTCGGCGAGCGCGCGGTCGAGCTCGGTGTACAGGCGCCGCGACTGGTACTGCGTGTGCACGAGGTAGAGCGCGCTGGCCATCACGGCCAGCAGCAGGACCACGCCGATCCTGGTCATGCCGGCACCTCCGTGCGCTCGGCCACGCGCATCACGGCGCTGCGCGCGCGCGGGTTGGCCACCACCTCGGCAGCAGAGGGCTTGACGCGGCCCAGCGCCTTCAGGCGCATGGGCGTGGGCGCGGCGAACGGCGCCCGGCGGTCGAACACCTCCTTGGAATGCCGGGCGATGAACTGCTTGACGATGCGGTCCTCCAGCGAATGGAAGCTGATCACGACCAGCCGCCCTCCGGGCGCGAGCACCGTGAGGCTCGCCTCTAGCGCCTGTTGCAGCTCCTCAAGCTCGGCGTTGATGAAAATCCGAAAAGCCTGAAATGTGCGCGTTGCAGGGTTCTGGCCCGGTTCGCGGGTCTTGACCGCGCCAGCCACGATGTCGGCCAGCTCGGCGGTGCCGACAATGGGGCCGCCCTGCGTGCGCCTAGCAACAATCGCCTTTGCAATGGGGCCAGCAAACCGTTCTTCACCGTAGTCACGTATCACCTCCGCAATCTGCGCCGCCTCGGCCCCCGCGAGCCACTCGGCCACGCTCTGGCCGCGCGTCGTGTCCATGCGCATATCCAGCGGACCGTCGAAACGGAAGCTGAAGCCCCGCGCCGGATCGTCGATCTGCGGCGAGCTGATGCCCAGATCCAGCAGCACGCCGGCGACGCTGGCGGCGGGCAGCTCGCCCAGATGGCTGAACCCCTGGTGCCGAATGGAAAAGCGCGCATCGTGGATGCGCGCCGCTTCGTGAATGGCCTCAGGGTCCTTGTCGAAGGCCACGAGGCGCCCCTGGGCGCCAAGCCGCTGCAGGATGAGCCGCGCGTGCCCTCCCCGTCCGAACGTGCCATCGACGAAGGTCCCGACGGGCGCTGCTGCGCCGCCGAGCAGGGCGTCGACCGCCTCGCTGGCCAGGACCGTGGTGTGTTGCAGGGGCTGGTTCACGCGCAGCCCTCAGAAAGAGAAGTCCTTGAAGACATCGGGCATCTCGGCCTGCATGGCCGCCGCCTCCTTGGCCTCGTAAGTGGCCTTGTCCCACAGCTCGAAATGGCTGCCCATGCCCAGCAGGATGGCCTCCTTGGTCAGGCCGGCCGCCTCGCGCAGCTCGGGCGAGACCAGCACGCGGCCCGTGCCATCCATCTCCACGTCCATGGCATTGCCCAGGAAGATGCGCTTGGTCCATTGGGCGGACATGGGCAGCTTGGCGATGCGCTCGCGCACCTGCTCCCACTCCGGACGCGGGAACACCATCAGACAGCCGTCAGGGTGCTTGGTGATGGTCAGGCTGCCGCCGGCCTGCGCCAGCAGGGCGTCGCGGTGCCTGGTCGGCACGGAAAGCCGCCCCTTGACATCCAGACTCAGCGATGACGCCCCTTGGAACACGAATCGAGACCTCTGTTTGGAAAAGCCCTTGGCGCCCCGAAATTGGGCCGACAGGGCACTTTTCACCACTTAATTGCACTTTTTTGCACTGTAGCAGGAAAAGCACGCCAGGCAACAGGGGAATCGACAAAATTTTGTAATGAAATCAAGGACTTAGAGCCCGATTTAGAGGTGAATATCGGGCAAATATCCTTATTGATTAAGCACTTACATGCAGGTATGCAAGTGATTTGTAAAACTGGCGATCACAGGATGTAGCGCGACAGGTCCTCGTCCTGGCTCAGGGACTGCAGGCGCGCGTTCACGTAGTCCGCATCCACCACCACCGTCTGGCCCGAAAGCCGGGTCGCGTCGAAGCTCACCTCGTCGAGCAGGCGCTCCATCACCGTGGACAGGCGGCGCGCGCCGATGTTCTCGGTGCGCTCGTTGACGTCGTAGGCGATGTGCGCCAGGCGCGTGATGCCCTCGGGGGTGAATTCCAGCGCCACGCCTTCGGTCGCCAGCAACGCCTGGTACTGCTTGACGAGCGATGCGTGCGTCTGCGTGAGGATGGCCTCGAAGTCCTGCACCGACAGCGAGCCGAGCTCCACGCGGATCGGGAAGCGCCCCTGCAGCTCGGGGATCAGGTCGCTGGGCTTGGCGAGGTGGAACGCGCCCGAGGCGATGAACAGGATGTGGTCGGTCTTGACCATGCCGTACTTGGTGGACACGGTGGTGCCCTCCACCAGCGGCAGCAGGTCGCGCTGCACGCCCTGGCGCGAGACGTCGGCGCCACCCGCCTCCTGGCGCGCGGCCACCTTGTCGATCTCGTCGATGAAGACGATGCCGTTCTGCTCGGCGTTGGAGACCGCCCGGGTCTTGACCTCTTCCTCGTTGACGAGCTTGGCGGCCTCCTCGTCGGTCAGCAGCCTCAGGGCCTCGGCGATCTTGAGCTTGCGCGTCTTGCGCCGCTCCTGGCCGAGGTGGCTGAACATGCCGCGCAGCTGCTCGGCCATCTCCTCCATGCCCTGCGGGCCCATGATCTCAAGCTGCGGGCGCGCGTCGGCCACGTCAATCTCGATCTCCTTGTCGTCGAGCTGGCCCTCGCGCAGCTTCTTGCGGAACACCTGGCGCGCCGTGCCATCGGAACTTTCGCCGCCTCGCGGCGGGGGAATGAGCACGTCGAGGATGCGCTCCTCGGCCGCGTCCTCGGCGCGGGCGCGCACCTTCTTCATGTCGGCCTCGCGCGTCTGCTTGACGGCCACCTCGACGAGGTCGCGCACGATGGAGTCCACGTCCTTGCCCACGTAGCCCACCTCGGTGAACTTGGTGGCCTCGACCTTGATGAAGGGCGCGTCGGCAAGCCGCGCCAGGCGCCGCGCGATTTCGGTCTTGCCCACGCCGGTGGGGCCGATCATGAGGATGTTCTTGGGCGTGATCTCCTGACGCAGGCCGCTGTCGACCTGCTGGCGGCGCCAGCGGTTGCGCAGCGCGATCGCCACTGCGCGCTTGGCGGCCGCCTGGCCCACGATGTGGTTGTCGAGTTCGGAGACGATTTCCTGGGGGGTCATGGAAGACATTGTTCAGCCAAAATCAGCCTCTAGCGTTTATCCATCAAGCGCCAGAAGCTATGAAAAAAATAGTCCTCGCCACGAGACTACAGCGTCTCTATGGTGTGGTGCATGTTGGTGTAGATGCACAGCTCGCCCGCGATCTCCAGCGACTTCTTGACGATCTCCACGGCGGGCAGTTCGGTGTTGTGCAGCAGCGCCTTGGCGGCCGAATGGGCATAGGCCCCGCCCGAGCCGATGGCGACGATGCCCTCCTCGGGCTCCAGCACGTCGCCATTGCCGGTGATGATGAGCGAGGCGGAATGGTCCGCCACGGCCAGCATGGCCTCCAGGCGGCGCAGCACGCGGTCGGTGCGCCAGTCCTTGGTCAGCTCGATGGCCGCGCGCGTCAGATGCCCCTGGTGCTTCTCCAGCTTGGCCTCGAAGCGCTCGAACAGCGTGAACGCATCGGCCGTCGCGCCTGCGAAGCCCGCCAGCACCCGGCCCTGGTAGAGCTTGCGCACCTTGCGCGCCGTGCCCTTGACGACGATGTTGCCCAGGGTGACCTGGCCGTCGCCCCCTAGGGCGACCTGTATGCCGTGCGCCGTCTTGCGGCGCACGCTGAGAATGGTGGTGCCGTGGTACTGTTCCATGGGAATGCCATATGGGGGCGGGCCTGCCGGTTTGCAAGCCGGGCACGCGCAAAACCGCGCTCAATTCGCGCGCGGCACCACCCAGGCGTGCTCGTTGATGCCGATCACGTTGAAAAGCACGGCCACCAGGCGATGCAGGTGGGTGAACTGCACCATCTGCCCCTGCGCCTGCTGGGCGGCGGCCCAGTTCAGCACCGAGCCGACCGCCGCGAAGTCGATGCGCACCAGCCGCTCGCAGTTGACGGTGAGCGGCGCGCCGGGGCGCGCCATGGCCTGCAGCGATTCCAACGCTGGCGTAGCGTCGCCCTCGATGTGCCCCTCCATGACGGCTACGGGGCCCTCCTGGGCCTGCGCCGGCTGCGACGGCCCGAAGCTGGACAGGAACGGGTCGCTGTCCGCCACGTCCAGGCCTTCCGCGGGCTGCACACCGTCGTCGCCGCTGTAGCCGCAGCGCGGCGGCACCCAGGACGGCGGCGAGACCTCGTAGGTCACGCAGTAGTCCAGCGCCACGAGTTCGAACTCGTCGGGCTGCCCCATCAGGCGCAGCGCCGCCATGCGCAGCCGCCACCACTGCGGATCGACCTCGCGGTCCCCCGAGGGCGTGTGCGCGTGCAGCAGGGCCTGCAGCGCCTGCACGCCCACGAACCGGATCTGTCCGTCACGCCCGGCCCAGTCCTCAAACTGCTGGACCAGCGCGGACACGGCGGACAGCTCCACCTCGGCCAGGCGCGACCAATTCATCGTCCACGGCGGCGCGCTGCGCGCCAGCGAGGCCTGCAGCGCCGCCACCGACTGCTGGGTGAGCGTGGGCGGCGCGTTCCAGCTCAGCTCGTGCGGCGCGGCGCCGGGCTGCCCCGGCTGCTCCTGCGCCGCCTGCAGGCCCAGCTTTTCGGGCAGCGAGAACCACAGCGGCGCCGAGCGGCCAAAGCGCGCGGCATAGTCGATGGACAGCATGTCGAACGGCTCCTGCTGCCCCGTGGCGCGGTACAGGTCGAACAGCGTCATCCAGATGTCGTGCTGCTGGCGCGGCTCGTCCTGCCGGTGCTGCGCCAGGACCTCCTTCAGCGCCGACTCGGCCTGGGCGTAGTCGCCGCTGGCGAAGCGGATCGCGGCCTCCTCGAGGTCGGGCTCGTGCACAAACGGCTCGGCCATGGGCACCGCCGCCCGGCCGGCTCCCGCGCCATCGCCCCACGCGGCCGCGCCCAGGACGCCCGCACCGGCGATCAGCTGCTCGGCAGACACCGCGCCGAGCGTGGCGGGCATGCTCAGCGGTGCGGTGGGCGCAAAGGCGTGGTCCGGATTGGCGTGCAGCGCGCCAGCCCCCAGGGGAGGAACCGGGGCCGGCTGCGCCACGGCGGGCGGCTGCAGGGGCGCGGCCGGCGCGGTGGGCTCGGGCGCCGCAGCGGCGGGCGCCGATGCGTCGCCCTGCCGCGTGCCCCGCCACCATTGCTGCGACATCTGGGCCTCGATCTCGTCGATCTTCTTGAGCGTGACGGCCCGCTCGCCGGGCGAGGTCATGCTGGTCTGGAAGAACGAGGCGCGCGCCAGCGCGTCGTCGAGGCGGCGGCCCTGTTGGGCCTCGCGCTGGCGCAGCTTGCGCAGCTGGTCGAACTCGCGGCGGCGCACGAAGTCGTTGCGCCGCTTGCGCTCGATCATCTCCTTGAGCATCTGCCTGCTGTACTGGCTCTCGCGGTCGGCGTCGATCGCGTCGAGGTCGGACCAGCTCACCGTGGGATTGCGCACGAACTTCACCATCTTGGACAGAAGTCCGCCGGGTGTCGTGTCGTCCTTGCTCATGGGTCCACTGGTGCCTGCGGCAGAGGACTCTTCAGTCGCCAAACATCTTCTGCTTGAGCTCGCGGCGCTGCTGCGCCTCGAGCGACAGGGTGGCCGTGGGGCGCGCCAGCAGGCGGCCCACACCTATGGGTTCGCCCGTTTCGTCGCAGTAGCCGTAGTCGCCCGCATCGATGCGCGCGATCGACTGCTCGATCTTCTTGAGCAGCTTGCGCTCGCGGTCGCGCGTGCGCAGCTCCAGCGCATGCTCTTCCTCGATGGTGGCGCGGTCGGCCGGATCGGGCACCACCACGGTGTCCTCGCGCAGGTGCTCGGTGGTCTCGCCCGCGTTGTTGTGCATGTCCTGCTTGAGCTGCACCAGCTTGTGGCGGAAGAACGCCAGCTGCTTTTCGTTCATGTACTCGCCGTCGGGCATGGCCAGCACTTCGGCATCCGTCAGCTCTTCTGCGGGCTTGGTCTTCCAGTTGTTGGCCAGCTTGGGATCTTTCTTGGCGGCCGCCACAGGGGTTTGCAGGGTCGTGGTCATGGTCTTAAGGGAAGCTGGCTGTGGAGGCGCGGCACGCCCCCGTATGGGCCGTTGATGGTACGTTCGATCGCGGCGAACCGGAAGCGCAGGGCCCGGAGTTCCGCACGGCCGCTGCGCCTGCGCGCGGCGTACGTGCCATGAGCCTGGCTTGGCTGGACTCGGTTGTCACTTCCTGACTCCTCGCGATTCGAACAATTGCGGCCGTCCATGGGCCTGGGCACATGGGCGACACGGCGCGGATGGCATGCCTGAAGGGGCCTTTTAGCCGGGGCGCGATTGTATAGAGCTACGCAGGCGATGGCCAAAGCGTTGCGTATACCACACAGGCGCAGTGCGTTTTACCGCCGACGTCAAGATACCAGGCATTGCTCCAGCCCCTGCAGCAATATGTCCTGCGGCAGGTCGATGCCGATGAACACCATCTTGCTCTGGCGCTGCTCGCCCTCGGCCCACTGCGGCCCCAGGTCGCTGCCCATGAGCTGGTGCACGCCCTGGAAGATCACCTTGCGGTCCGTGCCCTTCATGTGCAGCACGCCCTTGTAGCGCAGCATGCGCGGGCCGTAGATGTTGACGATGGCGCCCAGGAAGTCCTCCAGCTTGGCCGGGTCGAAAGGGCGGTCCGCACGGTAGACGAAGCTCTTGACGTCGTCGTCATGGTGATGATGGTGCGGGTGGTTGCAGTGCGCGCCGTGCTCGTGGTCATGGTCGTGGTGCCCGTGGCCGCAGTGCTCGTCGTGCACGTGGCCATGGCCATGCGCGTCCTCTTCCTTGAGGAAGTCGGGGTCTATGTCCAGCCTGGCATTCAGGTTGAAGCCGCGCAGGTCCAGCACCTCGGACAGGGGCACCTCGCCGAAATGCACGGCGCGGATGGGCGCGCGCGGGTTCATGTGCTTCAAGCGGTGGATGAGGTCGTTCTTCTCGTCCTCGCTCACCAGGTCGGTCTTGGACAGGAAGATCTGGTCGGCGAAACCCACCTGGCGGCGCGCCTCCTGGCGGTCGTCGAGCTGCTGCTGGGCGTGCTTGGCGTCCACCAGGGTGATGATGGAGTCGATGAGGTAGGTCTCGGCGATCTCGTCGTCCATGAAGAAGGTCTGGGCGACGGGACCGGGGTCGGCCAGGCCCGTGGTCTCGATGACCACGCGGTCGAACTCCACGAGGCCCTTGCGGCGCTTGGCGGCCAGCAGCTGCAGAGTCTCGCGCAGGTCCTCGCGGATGGTGCAGCAGATGCAGCCGTTGCTCATCTGCACGATCTGCTCCTTGGACTCGGTGCGCAGGATGTCCGTGTCGATGTTCTCCTCGCCGAACTCGTTTTCGATCACGGCAATCTTCTGGCCGTGCATCTCCGAGAGCACGCGCTTGAGCAGCGTGGTCTTGCCGGAGCCCAGGAAGCCGGTGAGGATGGTGGCGGGAATCAGGGACATGAGGGACTTCCAAATGCGAAGCGGCGACCGGATGGCCGCCGCAGGACAAACCAGGACACAGAAGGTGTCAGTGTAGCGAGCCCGTCAAGCCATTACTTGCGCCAGTAATTGTTGGC
>Ga0232067_100319_pt1 | contig 10431 bp, 9 predicted proteins | sample LAC_MetaT_11_FD_183954 | JGI IMG/M metagenome (GOLD analysis project Ga0232067, IMG submission 183954) | Metatranscriptome of anaerobic ammonium oxidizing microbial communities from anammox membrane bioreactor (MBR) in UC Berkley... | ecosystem: Engineered > Bioreactor > Anaerobic > Unclassified ...
AAAATTTTCAAATCTTGAATTTATTCTCAACTCTGGATTGTCAACAATCAATTAATAATCTGGTTGAAATCTGTTTTAAAATTGCTTTAAGTCATTTACGATTTAACTACAAAAAAGTTCACAGGATAATTTTAAGAGATGAAATTTCTTTGGAAGATATTGCGATTGATTCAATCACTTCGCTTTTTGAAAGAGACCAGACGGGATGTTTTAAAAATATTGTTGGGCTTTTCAATTCCTGGCAGCCCCCAATAAAATCAGAAGAGGATGCACTTTACTTTCTTAATAAATTAGTCCAGAAAAGAGTTGAACAGTATATTTCTTTTCTATTAAGAGAATCTGATCCATTCTTTTCGAAGCTAATGGATTCTGTTAACTATTTAATTAAGAAACACAGACCGTCTGAGCCGGACAAAAGTAGTTTCAAAAAAATAAACTATTTTGGCACCGTATTTATTGTTGCCTCAGATACCGAAAATATTTCCGGTAAAACAATTCCAATTGAAGAGTTTGAAAAGCTGCCTGCTGAACTTTTCATCGGGAAGAATAATCTTTTACATAATATTTTTCAATATTTGAATTCAGAAACAAGCTATGTTTCAGCAATTCCATTTAATGCACTTATTCATAAACTGAAGGAATTAAATACTGCACTTTATAACATTAGCGAATCAACAACCGAGAAGAATGATAATATTGAGATCAATTCTATTGTAGCACAGGCATTAAATAAAACTATACAAAAGCTTGACGATACTTATATCTCCAAAGAAAAGCTCTCAATGGATGAGGGTGAAAAATTTAGAAAAGCCTTGATGGATATTTCTCAGGATATAAAAGATGGCGGTGTAAATCCTGGTTTATATAAATATTTGCTGGCTCACATTCAGGCTCTTGATGAAGAAACATATAAACAGAAGTATCATAACATTCTGGAATATCTGCTAAAAGTGCTAAAACAGAACATTGCAGATGAATTAGTGCAATAATATCTGCATCGGAAATTTTTCCGAGAAGGTAAGATTTTTTAATATTATAAAATTGAGAGAACATCAAACAATATGAAAAATGAAATAACTGAAAAGGATATTTTTAATTTTGTGTTTTATCCTGATATAATTTCAAAGGAGAAAGGCAAGTTTTTGGAAAGCTCATCAGATTTCCGGGACGAGATACAGCTTTACTCATCTTTGAAAGAATCTATTGGTGAAGAACTTAATTCAGAAATTAAACAAAAGATAGCTTTGAAGGTTGATGCATATAAGCCAGGTAATTTCTTTTATCTTTATCCTGTTGATGAATATCAGAACAGGAAAATGTCAAAAAATGTACAACTTGCAGCCGCATCACCTGAAGAAAAACCGAAAGTATTTTCAAAAACATTTTATGACGAAGAAAAAACTTACATCATCAAAGTTATCAATTATGAAAAGGGTTCGAAGGTTTTTGTTTTTTCAACACAGTACGAACTAATTAAAGATTTTGAACTGAACATCCTTCCGCAAAATCTTAAATATCATCTTACTGATAACTCATCACCGCTTGAATTGGATTTCAATGTGGAACCTGAATCAATAAGTCTGGAATTTAATCTTACGCCACGAACATAGATAATCAATTTACATCCTATTGGTATTTACCCGGGTTAACTTTTTATTCTTTGGGTGAAAAGAAAAAAATTCGCTGATTCCTGGCGGTATAAAATAATAGACCATCCCTGCATATAATTGCAGCAAAGCAGTATTTACAATAAGAGCTTTATATTTAATATGCTTAAGTGCATACTGATATGGTTTTCTATATATCTTAAACCTGAAAATAAAATATAAATTCCTGTTAATTGCTCTGCTTTTTAAAATCTTTTTAATCTAAATTTTGTATCTTTAATGTGAAAATCAACCGGATGTTTTATGCTGAAGAAATATTTCTATTTTTTTGGTGTTTTATTTTTTTCATTTACTCTCTCCTTCTCTCAAACCCTGCGGGTAAAGATAATTGAAACTTCTGATGTTCACGGGGCAGTTTTTCCTTATGATCTAATAAATAATCGTCCGTCAAATTCATCTCTGGCACAAGTATCATCTTATCTGAAAGAACAGCGCTTGGATACTAATCAAATAGTTTTTCTACTGGATAACGGTGATATCCTGCAGGGCGATCCTGCTGTTTATTATTACAACTTTGAAAAAACAGATACCCTTCATCTTATTGCTGATGTGATGAACTATATGAAGTATGATGCTGCTACAGCAGGAAATCATGATATTGAAACCGGACATGAAGTTTATGATAAATTTAATCAGGAAATTAATTTTCCATGGCTTGCAGCAAATGCAGTAAATACAAATACAGAACAACCTTATTTTAAACCTTATACAACTATTGAGCGTGGCGGTGTAAAAATTGCAATACTGGGATTGATTACACCAGCAATCCCAAAATGGCTGCCGGAAAAAATCTGGAGCGGAATCCGGTTTGATGATATGATCGAAACAGCAAAAAAATGGGTTAAGAAAATCAGAGCTACCGAACAACCTGATCTAATGGTGGGACTTTTTCACTCCGGTGTGGATTTTACTTACGGAGGTGAAAATGAGAATACAGACAGAAATGAAAACGCGTCTAAACTTATCGCTGAGCAAGTAGATGGATTTGATCTGATATTTGTTGGTCACGATCATGCCGGTTGGAATTTTAAAACTAAAGGTCCGGCGGGAAGAGATGTTTTAATACTGGGAACAACAGCCGGTGCTCAAAATGTTGCTGTTGCTTCTTATGTTTTAAAGTACGATAAAATGTGTATGATATATGATAAGAAGGAAATTTCCGGTGAGCTTGTAAGTATTAAAGATTATTCCCCTGATCCGGATTTTATTAAACGATACGAAAAAAATCTTACTGAGGTAAAAAATTTTGTAAACAGACCGATTGGTAAACTTACCGAACCGATCTCTTCACGCGATGCTATTTTCGGTCCTTCTAAGTTTGTTGATTTAATTCAAAGTATTCAACTGGAGCTTACCGATGCGGATGTTTCCTTTACCGCACCTCTTTCTTTTAATGCCCTGATTGACAAAGGAACCATTTATGTAAAAGATATGTTCGATCTTTACAGATTTGAAAATCTTCTATATACAATGAAACTAAGCGGTAAGGAAATAAAAGACTGTCTTGAGTTTTCATACGGTAATTGGTTTAATCAGATGAAAGACCAAGAAGATTATCTGTTAAAATTTAAACTTGATGAAAAAGGAAATATTCAATACTCAGAGAGAACAAAATCTCCGGAGCTTGATGAGCGTTTTTATAATTATGATGCTGCAGCCGGAATTGATTATACGGTTGATGTTACAAAACCTGTTGGTGAACGTGTAAACATTATTGGTTTTTCTAACGGTAATTCTTTTGACATAAACGCAAATTACAGCGTGGCAATCAATTCATACCGTGGAAATGGCGGAGGAGGGCATCTGACCCGCGGAGCTAAAATTCCACAATCAGATTTATCCGAAAGAATTATCAATTCAACCGAGAAAGATCTGAGATATTACTTGATGAAGTGGATTGAAAAAGAAAAAACAGTTACTCCAAAATTAATAGGTAACTGGCAGGTCATCCCGCAGGAATATTGGAAAGCCGGAAAAGAAAAAGATTATAAAATATTATTTAAATAACTTAATAATTCGCTGATGCTTCAGATGAGATCTTCTACATTCATTATTCATCTGTGCTTCAATAACAAAAAAGGAGTATAGTATGATACACAAATCGATTATTCTCATATTAGCGGTATTACTGATTGGCTGTGAAAAAGAAATTCCGGTAGAATACAGTCTACCGTTTCAGATTACAGTTCAATCGCCGGATGGACAGAGTATAGAGGGTGCAATAATTGAGGGCGGTATTGATTGGGATATTTTCCGGGTTAAAACAAACTCTGATGGCGTTGCGATCTTACCGGGTTCAATCCGCGGCAGAGGGGCGGTGATCTACAAGGATAACTATCTTCCTGTCCTAAGCGTGATGTCACCTGCTAAATACACTTTGAAAGAAACTATTAAAAAATTTGAACCGATAGGAGATGTTTCCGGTAAAGCAATCAGGTTCGATCAAAATAAAATCCTGACACTCGATTATAACGGCACATATCATTTTTACACTTACAACAATCAAAGTGTTAATGAAATATTCAGTACTCATTTACATGATTCAATTATTGATGTGGGGGAAACTCAATTATATGGTGATACTCTTTGGTTCGCTACTTATAGTTCGGGTTTGTTTGCCTTCTCAATTCAGAATCCAGCTTCCCCTGCTCTTTTGTTCCATATTCCAGTTCAAGGTTATCTAGGTCCTTTTGTAGTTAAGGATTCGATTATTGTGCTTGGCGATCTCTGGAAACCCGGTCCGCTAATAATTATAGCATACAGAAATGATGGAAGTTTCCGCGAACTTTCCAGAATTCAAAATTATTTTGTTAGAAAGATGCTCAGAATTGGTTCGGCTATTGTTTTACTCGGAAACAGCGACAGTCTGCCAACAATATTTGACATTTCAAATCCGGCTTCGCCGCAGCTTCTTTACAACGGAATTGAATGGGAATATCAAACAGGGTTCTTTTATAAAAAACATGTAATACTTACCCCAAAAAATGGATGGGGAGGAAATAATATTCGTCTGGATTACAAAATTTTAGATTTATCAAACCCTGCCGTTCCGGTTACATCTGGTCTGTTCAGCGCTGATTCATGGATAACGGAAATTATATCGGATAATTTCGCTTGCGGTAAATACTATTATCACAATCAGACTTTCAGTGTTCTTAGCGGGAGTATTTCAACCGGTTTTCAAACAGTGGCAACGGTTTCTGAAAACTTGGACGGCGGACATGGAGGATCTTATCCGCCTTATTATTTAATCGGTAATAAGCTTTTGAAATTAATGGATAGAGAATAACCGAACTATTATAAGCTGGTGTTATTTCTGTTTAAATTTTATTTCGATTACAAAAGATATTTAATTGAAAGTGTTTTAATGTTTTGTTAATAAAGGAGATGCTGATTATAGAAAGAATTATTGCAGTCTTGATTTGATATTGATTTTTTTGGACTTACTGCTAATACACGATTATGCGCAATCAAATCAAAACTATTTTCTTTCTTTACTAAATATTTTGTTATTAGTTTAATTTCTATTTAATAATTTTGTATAACATTTTCTTAAAAAGATTTTCATGAAAAATATCTACATTCATATCCTATGGTGGTTTGCTTTTCCATTTGCAGCAATATTAAACGGAGTTATAAGAGAAGCAACTTATAAAAACCTTGTTGGTGATCTGGCGGCACATCAAATATCAACGTTAATAGGAACTATTATCTTCGGAATAATTTTCTACTTCATATTTAAGAAATGGAAAATAGAGACAAAAGACCATGCTTTAATATTGGGATTTATCTGGCTGGTTTTAACGATTTCGTTTGAGTTTGGTTTCGGACATTATGTAATGGGGCATCCGTGGGAAAAACTTTTTCATGATTATAATCTGTCAGAAGGCAGGATATGGGGCTTGTTTTTATTCTGGTTATTAATTGCTCCATATATTTTTTATAAACTACTATCCAAAAACAATTAACAAAACAATCTGCCGGTTTACACTAAATCAATTATTTTAGAAAAATCTTTATGAAAGAAATTACAACAATAGGGCTTTTAGTTTTATCAAATACTTTTATGACTTTTGCCTGGTACGGACATTTAAAATTTGCAGAGATGAAATGGTTTAACAAGCTCGGACTTGTTTCAATTATTCTTATAAGCTGGGGAATCGCACTGTTTGAATATATTTTTCAAGTGCCTGCAAACAGAATCGGATATAAAGAAAACGGAGGACCTTTTTCTTTGGTAGAGCTTAAAGTAATTCAGGAGGTTATTACATTACTTGTGTTTACTTTATTCTCAGTTACTCTTTTTAAAAATGAAACATTTAAAATCAATCACTTTATAGGATTTATTTTTTTGGTTCTATCCGTGTATTTTATTTTTAAGAAATGAGCCGGTTAGAAACACAAAAGAATTGCTTTTAAATTCTATCTAAAAAATTTTTAACTGCTTCATTAACGTCCCCGGGATTTTCTACAGGACTCAGGTGCCCGCTGTTTTTAATAACAATGAACTCCGCTCCGTTTATTTTTTCTGCCATTGATTTCATTACTTCCGGAGGTGTCAGTACATCCTGCTCGCCGCAAATTACAAGTGCCGGAATATTAATTTTATTTAAATACCCTGTTGTATCATTTCTTCCGAGCATAGCCAGCAGCGAGCCTTTAACACCTGCCGGATCAAATTGTGATGATTTTAAAATTCGTTTATCAATTTCAGTTTTATAATTCTGCTTGTAGTATTCTCCATAGCAGTTAGTTATAAAATCTTTTGTAAAGGGAGCCAGACCCTCAGCGTTTATCCTCTTTATTCCTGCTGCTCGTTTTAATTTTCCTTCATTTGCATCTGCCTCAGATCTTGTATCAAATAAAATAACTGCTGAGAATTTATCTTGCATTCTTTCGAGCGCACGAAGTGAAATATATCCGCCCATTGATAATCCGCATAAAACAGGTTTATTCAGTTTTAAATCAACAACTACAGATTCAAGATCATCAACAAATGACTCCATTGTAAATTGTCCGTCGCCAGCCGGTGAATTTCCCAATCCTCTGATATCATACCGGACACAGTAATAGTCATCGCTTAAAAAATCTACCTGTTTATCCCACATAAAGTGGTCTAAAGGAAATCCATGAACAAAGACTATTGGTTTTTTATTGGAACTGCCATTAGTAAAAACTGCAAGATCATTAATTGTCAGATTCATATTTAATACTTTCTGAATTTTGCCGGTAATAATTGGTTAATAGAATACTTACCCGCTCCAAGTATTAACAGAGAAATAAAAACAATCAGATAAAGCAATGCTGATTCTTTAGCTGCCAAAGGATCGGCTGCATGGTGTATAACCCCGGCAACAAACATATTAAACGCTAATATTCCTGCACTAACCCGTGGAAAAAGTCCAAGAACTAAAAGACCTCCACAGAAAAACTCTGCAAAAGCTGAAAGTGTCATGCTTGTCCCCATCCCAAAACCAAGAGGATCTGCAAATTTTATTTCACCACCCGACATCAGTGCTTGAACTTTCATTAAACCATGATTAATTATTATAAACAAACCAGCACCTGCTCTCAGGATTAGAAGTGCAAGATCTTTCATATTGTTTTCTCTCCTTGTTAGATTAGTTTTTATAAAAATTGTTGCCAAATATAAATTTAATTCAGTAAAAATAAACGGCGTTTAAGCAGGCTGTGAGATATATCTTAAACGGGCTTTGTGCTGCTTCAATCTTTCACATCATTCCTGTTTTGACAGAAGATATAGTAAAAAAACTTTTTTGTTTGATGTGAGGAACTAAAGAACTGCTCTTATAATTTAACAGCGTAATCATAAACCATAGTAATGATATTTTTCTCTTCAGCATCATTTAACCTTTCATTAAGAATAAGTTAATATTTATCTTTGCCAATAAAAATTAAGTCCAGAGATATGAAAATAGCTTTTATAACAACTGAGTGCGTTCCATACGCAAAAACAGGCGGGCTTGCCGATGTTGCCGGGTCGCTGCCGAAATCATTGGAAAAACTTGGGTGTGAAGTTAAAATATTTATGCCAAAGTATAACTTTATCGAAGAATCAAGACAAGGGTTGAGATATAGCTGGGATATCGGCGAGATGATTATCCGGGTTAACGGAACAGACCGTTTGGTTCATCTTCATCAGGCAAAACTTCCTAACAGCAATGTTGAAGTTAATTTTATTGATTGTCCCCATTACTTTTACCGCAACTCAATCTATACAAACGATATAGATGAAGATGAAAGATTTATTCTTTTCAGTAAAGGAGTGATAGAAACGCTGCAAAGATTTGCCTGGGCACCGGATGTAATTCACTGTAACGATTGGCAGTCGGGACTTATCCCGCTTTTTATAAAAGATAATTATAACTGGGACAGGATGTTTGATAAAACTGCAACAGTGTTTACGATTCATAACATTGCCTATCAGGGAAGATTTTCTAAATCTACTTTATCTGCCGCAGAGATACGCAGCAGTTTATACTATCCGGGCGGACCGGTAGAGTTTGAGGATTCTGTTTCTTTTATGAAAGCAGGAATCGTTTTTGCTGACTTAATAAATACTGTAAGCAACAAGTATTCGCACGAAATATTAAAAGAAGAACATGGTGCCGGGCTGCATAACATACTTCATGCCCGTAAGCCGGATGTTTATGGAATCTTAAACGGTGTTGATTACGATGAATGGGATCCCGCAGCCGATAAATTTCTTCCGTATAAATATTCTGTAAAAGATCTTTCCGGAAAATTAAAAAATAAAAAATTTTTAATGGATCATTTCAATCTTCCGTTTGATGAAAACAGACCTTTGATTGGTATGGTATCAAGACTTGTGCAGCAAAAGGGATTCGACATTTTTGCAGGAGCAGTAAATGAATTGATGAATCTTAATGCACAATGGATAATACTTGGCAGCGGTGAAAGCAAGTACGAAAACTTTTTCCGCGGACTGCCCGGATATTTTCCCGGCAGAATAGGAACTTACATCGGATATAATAATGAACTGTCTCACCTGATTGAAGCTGCTGCAGATATTTTCGTTATGCCTTCACGTTATGAACCTTGCGGCTTGAATCAAATCTATAGTTTAAAATATGGAACCGTTCCTGTTGTCAGAAAAACAGGCGGACTTGCTGATACGATTAAAGATTGGGACGAGGAAAATCATTACGGGTTCGATCACGGAAACGGATTTTCATTTTATGACTACACAAGCTATGCTCTTTCATCATCAGTAGAGCGGGCTGTAAATACTTTTAAAGAAAAAGAAATCTGGAAAAAAATTCAGCTTAACGGAATGAATCTGGATTTTAGCTGGAAAATATCCGCAGAAAAATATCTGGAGCTATATAAAATGGCAAAGGAGAAGAGATAACAGTATATCAATCAATGAAATCATTGTTTGAGAAATATTTAAACTTCATTTCAAAAAAGTTTTCCCACGCTGAAACTTCCGAGATGGGGTACCGTACAGATTTTGAAATACTTCTTCAGGGTATTTTCGAAAAAATTAATGTTAGAAGAATAGACCACGACCCAAAAGCAAAGGGCGGTAACAAACCTGATTTCATTGTGATGAATAATGAAATTCCAATACTTTACATAGAAGCAAAGACTATCGGCGAATCCCTTGACAAGATTGAAAAGTCAAAACAAATGGAAAGATACTTTGGTTATGCTAATCTTGTTTTAACGGATTATGTTGAATTCCGGTTTTACAGAAACGGAATCAAATATCAGGAACCGATAAAGTTTGCTGATTACGATCTTGATTCAAGAACTATCACTTCGCTGCCGGATAAATTTGAATTCGCAGGAAACACCTTACTGCAATTCACTCAAACACATAAAGAACCAATTAAGTCTGGTGAGCATCTCGCAAAAATAATGGGCGGCAAGGCACAGCGAATCAGAGATAACATTAAAGAAGTTCTTTCAAAAAAAGATGAAAAGAAACCAGAGATACTGAATGTTTACAACACAATAAAAAAGCTTCTTGTTCACGATCTTAAAGAAGAAGAGTTTGCTGATATGTATGCACAAACTCTTGTCTATGGTTTGTTTGTTGCAAGGTATCACGATAAATCTCCCGAAAACTTTTCACGACAAGAAGCCCGCGATCTTGTTCCTGCTTCAAATCCTTTTCTCAGGCATTTCTTTGATCATATTGTTGGTCCTAATTTTGATAAACGACTCGAATACATCGTTAATGAATTGTGCGAAGTTTTTTCTCACGCAAATATTCAACAATTGATGAAACAATATTTTGCAGATGATCTTTGGGGTAAAACACACGAAGGTCCTGATCCGGTAATCCACTTTTATGAAGACTTTCTTAAAGAATACGATGCCGGACTTCGCAAGAAAATGGGAGCTTATTATACTCCTCTGCCTGTTGTAAGATTTATTGTCCGCTCTGTTGATTATCTTCTTCAAAAAGAATTTAACCTTCCTTCTGGTCTGGCTGATACTTCTAAACTTGAAAACGGAGTTCATCGTGTACAGATTCTTGATCCCGCTGTTGGAACAGGAACTTTTTTAAGTGCAGTAATTCGTGAAATTTATTTGAAGCTTAAAAACAGCGGGCAGCTTGGTCGCTGGACAACTTATGTTCATAACGATTTACTTCCGCGTCTTCACGGATTTGAACTGATGATGGCTCCTTACACAATTGCTCATCTTAAACTTAGTATGGCTTTTAAAGCAACAGGTTTTAAATATTTTAATCGCAGACTTGGAATTTAAC